>Ga0307488_10000080_pt1 | contig 71510 bp, 85 predicted proteins | sample SB02metaG_FD_202248 | JGI IMG/M metagenome (GOLD analysis project Ga0307488, IMG submission 202248) | Sea-ice brine microbial communities from Beaufort Sea near Barrow, Alaska, United States - SB 0.2 | ecosystem: Environmental > Aquatic > Marine > Coastal | place: USA: Alaska | collected...
CTTTACACGAAGCTGGTATACCAAATGTTGTATCAGTTCCTAATGGAGCTACATTAAATTCTAACAACCTTGATTATCTTGATAATTGTATAGATTATTTTGAAGATAAAGAAAAAGTAATATTAGCAGTTGATTCAGATGAAGCAGGTCAAGCATTACAATCAGAATTAGTCCGTAGGCTTGGAGCTGAAGTTTGTTACCTAGCGTCGTTTGATGATTGTAAAGATGCTAATGAATATTTACAAAAGTATGGAAAAGAAAAATTATCAGAGCGTATTTCAGGAGCAAGACCAGTACCGCTTGAGAATGTTACAACGTTCAGGGATATTGAAGATGAAGTCACGGACTTTGTTCGCAATGGCTTTAAAAAAGGATTTCAAGTTGGGTTGTCTAATTTTGATGAAATCTTTTCAACATACACTGGTCAATTCATTACTGTTACTGGTATTCCTAGTTCCGGTAAAAGCGATTTCGTCGATCAAATGGTTGTCGGATATAATCGTAACTACGGATGGAAAACAGCGTTTGCTTCGCCAGAAAATCAACCAACTTATCTTCACGCTCATAAATTAATGCGTAAAACCTGGGAAGGTATGCCAAGAGCTGAGGATATACACGGAGACAAATGGAATCAAGTAGCAGATCATTGTAATAGTAACTATTTTCATATTGATATGGAGCGTTATACTCTTGAGTCAGTACTTAGAAAAGGTGCTGAGCTAGTTAAACGTAAAGGTATTAAATGTCTAGTCATAGATCCTTTTAACAAGGTTAGAGACGTAGACTGTAAGACCGAAGACGTTAACAGGTATACAATGGAGTATCTAACAAAGATTGAAGTCTTTGCTAAAAAGTTTGATGTGTTAGTATTTGTGGTTGCTCACCCAACTAAAATGTATAAAGACAAAGATGGTAAAATGGAAGAACCAACTATGTATAATATTAAAGGTGGTGGTGAATGGTATGATGCTAGTTATCACGGTATACTAGTTCATAGAGATTATGAAGCTAAAACAGTTAAGGCTAAAGTCTTAAAAGTTAAGTTCCAAAATCTTGGTGAGAATGGCGCTGAAGCTCATTTTAAATGGGAACCAAAGTCAGGTTGTTTTATACCTCACGAGCCTATAGCTATAAACAACGAGGCAATGCCTTGGGAATAGATGGCTTCAAAAAGTAAGATAAACATGGGTAAATATATGCCTACACAGAAGGACTTTGACGCGATGCAATGGTGTATAGCAAACAATATTAAAATATCACCAATGGCAAAAAGTACTTATGAGTGGTATATAGATATAGAAATAAACAATAAAAAAAATAGATCTCCCTACGTATATGTTAAAGACCAAATATGGCAAGAGATCTGGAAGTTTTATAAATACTATTACAAGAAATATGAGAAGTAAATTTATAACAGCAAACGAAGCGTTTAATTGTATATTGCACGAACTAAGAGTTGAAGGTGTGGATTTTGATAACACTAAAGCTCTGTTTAATGTAGGCTTTACAATTGAAGATCCGCTAGACAATCATATTAAAAACAAATATAGAAAATGGAGTCATGAATATGCTGAAGCTGAATGGCAGTGGTATTTATCAGGTGATCGTAACATAAAAAAGCTAGGAGAACTATATGGTAAGATACCGCCAATATGGGAAAAGATGGCCGATAGTAATGGAGACGTAAATAGTAACTACGGATATCAATGGCAGCGTAATAATCAAATTGATTACGTGATAGGCAAACTAAAAGATAACCCAAATACTAGACACGCAGCTATAAGTATATACGATGCTAAAGAATTTGATAAGTACGCTAAGGATACTCCTTGTACTTACGCGGTTCAGTTTACAATTCTAAACAATAAGCTTTGTATGTCTGTCTATATGCGTTCTAATGACATCTGGTACGGTTTCTGTAATGATCAGTATCAATTTTCATCATTACAAAAAATGATTGCAGACAGACTGTCTATTGACGTCGGTTGGTATTACCATCACGCACACAACATGCATTTGTATAACGATAAACTTTAAAATATGTACTATTTATACCACATACCAGGTAAAAAAATCGGAGTAACACGTAATCTTAATAACAGAGTTACCCTTATACAAGGTTATAAGGAGGGAGAGTATGAGGTTCTTGAACAGTCAGACGATATAGATTATATATCAGACCGTGAAATAGAACTTCAAAAGTCTTATGGCTATAAGGTTGATTTAAAAAAATATAAAAATCTAAAATTTAATAAAATGAAAATAAATGCAACAGAGCAAACATCAACATTTGACTGCCCAGTAAATAAATTAAAAGGCCGGCTAATGGACAACGTAGGTATGACATGGGAAACAACTCATGGTAAATTTGAGATATCAAACGACTATATACCTTGGATAATGGCAAATGTAAAAACATCTATGTTTAATGAAGGTAGATCTTACATTTATAACAAAGCTTTTTATGAAGCATTTTTTAATCCTAAAGATAGTCCTGACAAATGTGTCAAATATAATTTAGATTGTGAGAGATTTGATCTTATAAGAGACTGGGCGGCTACTAGAGGTATATACGACAAAGGTAATACTCATACACAATACGTTAAGCTTATGGAGGAGGCTGGTGAACTAGCTGAGGCTCTATTAAAAGAAGATGACCACGAAATATGGGATGCTATTGGCGATATGGTTGTAGTGCTTACTAATCTAGCTCATCAGACAGGTATGGACATAGAACAATGTATTGACAATGCTTACGGTGAGATAAGTCAGAGAACAGGTAAAATGGTTAATGGAACATTTGTAAAAGATAAATAATGAAAATAAAAACAGAAGATAAAATAGTTCAACAAGTCTTAAGAAAGATGGACGAACGTAGCTTAATAGGTCAGAAAAAGTACGGAGCAACTATGATGGAAGAGATTGAAGGTGAAGAAAAAGATCTTGATCGTTTCTTAGTTGATGTACAAGAAGAACTAATGGATGCTTTGTTATACATAGAAGCAGCAAGACGCTGTTTAACCGACGAGGTTGAAGAGGTTATGTTTAATAGAGCAGAAGCTTATGAAAAAAACATTTAAAAGAAAAAAAGGTCCTGTACAGTCGAAGAAGATATCATATGATGGTATCAACTTCGCCTCTGGGCTTGAGCGTTATATGTATATGGCTTTGAGAAAAGCTAAAATAACGTCTTTATATGAAGGTCAAACTTTTGAATTGTCAGAAGCTTTTGAATTTCCTTTTGAATCATACGAAAGATGTGGTAACGGTAAAGGAGAATACAAAAACAGAGGCAATAAAAAAATACTTAATATAAAATATACACCAGACTTTGTAGGTAAGGGTTTTATAATCGAAACTAAAGGTAGAGCTAACGAATCGTTTCCACTTAGATGGAAGCTATTTAAAAAGCTTATAACCGAAAGAAGGTTAGGACCACTTACGTTGTATAAACCTCAAAATCATAAAGAATGCGACGAGACAGTAAGATTGATCCTAGCCAAGCTAAAAGAATAGCTAGACAAAAATACGGAGAAAGGCAGTTTGATAAATGGTGGAAATGGAAATGGGAACAGTTTGGAAGAATAAGGTATAATGATTTAATTAAACAATGCAAAGAATATAAAATATGAAAGAAAAAAGAAACTGGAGTTTAAGTCTAGGAACTTACCCAGGTATTTTAATAGGAGCTAGAACTTACGACGAAGACACTCAAGTCACTCATGTGCTATACATACCTTTCGTAGACATAGCCTTAGAGATTTTTAAATAATGGGATTATTTGATGAGCGCATAGCGTACAAACCATTTGAATATCCTGAGTACTATACAGAAGGTTGGTTAAAACAAGCTCAAGCATTTTGGTTACACACTGAAATCTCAATGCAGAGCGATATAAAAGATTGGAATGAAAAACTTACAGAAAAAGAAAAGCACCTCGTTGGGAACATACTTCTTGGATTCGCACAAACGGAATGCGCGGTATCAGACTATTGGACCCAGAACGTTGTATCGTGGTTTCCTAAACACGAAATAAAACAAATGGCCATGATGTTCGGGTCACAGGAAACCGTGCATGCTGTAGCGTACAGTTATTTAAATGAAACTTTAAAACTAGAAGACTATGAGGCATTCCTTCATGAGCCGGCAACGGCTGACAGATTCGATAATTTGGTTGCTTACGACGGTAATAATAGTGTCGGTATTGGTAAAAGCTTGGCTGTATTTTCAGCCTTCGCTGAAGGAGTTAGCTTATATAGTGCTTTTGCAGTGCTGTATAGTTTTCAGCTTCGTAATTTACTCAAAGGTATTGGGCAACAAATGAAATGGTCAGTAAGAGATGAATCTCTACATAGTAAAATGGGTTGTCAGTTATTCAGACACATGTGTGAAGAAGACTCTAGCTTGTTAAGTGAATGTAGAGAAGACGTTATAACAGCAGCCAAAACAATGGTTGAACTTGAAGAAAAATATATAGATAAGATGTTTGAAATGGGTGACATTGAAGGCATTAAATCTTATGACTTAAAACAATTTATAAAAAAGAGAACAAATGAAAAACTTGTGGAATTGGGTTACGTTGACTTGGGATCGTATTTTGCTTATGACACCACCGCAGCAGGCAATCTTGATTGGTTCTATCATCTTACCGGCGGGGTCACTCATACTGATTTTTTCGCAATTCGGCCAACGGATTATTCGAAAGCTGGTGAAGGCGAAGACTTTGAAGACGTCTGGTAAAATACACATAACAGAAGAGGACATATACAACGATCTTAATTGGAACGGTATGAGAGATTTTGTTAAAGATAAAGAACAACTAAAATAAAAATATGAAAAAATTAATAATTACTGCGTTAACACTAGTGTTTACATCTTGTGGTAGCACGTATAATATTTCAACAGATTATAGGATTAAAAGTATATTAACAATAACAGAGAAGGGAGATACTTTAGCTGTACCAGTAAGGGACTTTAAGTTTAGAGTGCTTGATAGAAGAATAAGAGAGTTAATAGACCGTGATCCTTTTAGATATCAATACAGAGGAAACTGGCAAAACTGGAACTACAATTCATATCCTATTCCAAACTACAATCAAGGATACAACTACAATAGGCCAAAACCTGGTGTAAAACCAAACATTAAACCGGTTAATCCACCAAAGCCACCAATTGTTGTTAAGCCTTATGTGCCAAGTGTTAAACCTATTGTAAAACCTCGCAACAATAAAAAAAATGAAAGAAAGTAAACTAATACAAATGGAACAAAGGCTAATGCAAGTAGCTAAACTATTAAATCAAATTGCTCAAGAGCAAAATCATTTAAGAGAGCTAGCGGTTGGCACATTAAAAACAATCCAAAATTTTAAAGAATATGACAAAGCATTGGAAAAGCTTAAAGCTGAAGCTAGCAAAGAATCTAGTGAGGCAAAGACGCTTGACTTGGAGTGAAAGACTTTCTACTAGAATAGGTTATTTTGGAGCAGGATTCCTAATAGCCGGACAATGGACACTTGAACCTATGCTATTTATAGTAGGGTTCATATGTGTTGTTGTTCAAACCTCAGCAAGAAAACAATGGAACTTAGTAGCTTTAAACATAAACGGTTTAATAGCTTGGATAAAACATTTTTTAGTATGATAAAAGTTTTTAACGAAGATGATTACAACATAGAGAAAGATGGAGTAATTAGAAACCTAGATGGTAGTTTTATGTTTATTCCTTACATGGAAGGAACTAACGATGTTATTTACAGTAAGTTTTTAAAAGAGCTTTTAAAATTAGACTGGTTACATTACAAATTGTACTTAGTAGGTGGAATACTAGAAGGTTGGAAGACCACAGATATAGATATATGTATTACAGGTAAAAGAGATAAACAATTACCTGAACTTATGAACAAAGCTAGAAAACTAGGACCTTTTGATATGTACTGGGTTAAGTCGCTAGAGAAGATAAGAGGCAATGGATCTAGAGTTTGGAAGTTTGCCAAGTCACATGATAGGTGGGGGCCTAAAGCAGATCAATGGTCGGGTACATGGAAAAAAGACGGCCTATTTCACATGAGTGATAAATTTACAATAAAAAACAATAGAGAGTATAAAAAAGAACCCTTATTAATAAATTAAATATGTGGAATAATGAATGGATTAAAGGAGAAGATTACCCTTCGTGGGGTAATACAGACGTATACAAGAAGACTATATCCGGGGGATATTTATTTGACGGAGAAACACCTAAAGAAGCATACCAAAGAGTCGCTAAAACAGTTGCTCGTAGATTATTCAAACCAGAAATGGCAGAAACATTCTTCGAGTATATCTGGAACGGTTGGCTGTGTCTTGCTAGCCCTGTACTATCTAACACAGGTACTGATCGTGGGTTGCCTATTAGCTGTTTTGGTATAGATGTAGCTGATTCAATACAGGATATAGGACAAAAGAATTTAGAGATGATGCTACTCGCTAAGCACGGCGGTGGAGTAGGTATCGGTATTAATCAAATAAGACCCGCTGGCGCTAGAATTACAGGAAATGGAACATCAGACGGAGTCGTACCTTTTTGTAAAATATACGATTCAACAATCCTTGCCACAAATCAAGGATCTGTTAGACGAGGAGCTGCATCAGTTAATATTAATATTGAGCACGAAGATTTTGAAGACTGGCTTGAAATTAGAGAACCTAAGGGAGATGTTAACAGACAGTCACTTAACTTACATCAGTGCGCAGTTGTTGGCGATAAATTTATGCGCAAGCTTGAACAAGGAGATGCAGAAGCTAGAACTAAGTGGAGTAAATTACTTAGAAAACGAAAAGCAACTGGAGAACCGTATATTATGTTTAAAGGAAATGTTAACAAAAACAATCCAAAAGCTTATAAAGAAAATGGATTAAAAGTACATATGACAAACATATGTTCAGAGATTACATTACACACAGATGAGAGCCATAGTTTTGTATGTTGTTTATCGTCATTAAATCTAGCAAAATATGAAGAGTGGAAAGGTACAAACCTTATTTACGACAGTATATGGTTCCTTGACGGAGTCATGGAAGAGTTTATACAAAGAGCTAAAGGCTTACGAGGATTTGAAAACGCGGTTAGGTCTGCTACGAAAGGAAGAGCTCTTGGCTTGGGAGTTTTGGGCTGGCACACGTACCTACAAGAAAAAGGTATCCCGTTCGAAGGTTTACTTGCTCAGTTTGAAACTAGGAAAATATTTAGTCAAATTAAAATTGAAAGTGAAAGAGCTAGCATGGCACTTGCGGAAACTTATGGTGAACCTTTATGGTGTGTTGGCACTGGCATGCGTAATACTCATCTTCGTGCTGTTGCTCCCACTGTTAGCAATAGTAAGCTCAGTGGCAATGTCTCGGCGGGAATAGAACCTTGGGCCGCTAATGTATTTACAGAGCAATCAGCTAAAGGAACGTTTATACGTAAAAACCCTACGTTAGTTAAATTATTAAGAAAACATAAAATAAACAATGAAGAAATATGGAATAAGATCTTGGCTGACGGTGGCTCTGTCCAAGACATTGATCAGCTTAATGATGTTACTGTGGGCCACGACATCTCCGCAAAGGAGGTATTTAAAACTTTTAAGGAAATTAATCAGCTAGAATTAGTTAATCAGGCTGGACTGAGACAGCAATATGTAGATCAGTCTGTTAGTTTGAACTTAGCTTTTCCTTCTGAGGCAACGCCAAAGTGGATAAACAAAGTACATTTTAATGCATGGAAAAAAGGTGTTAAAACCTTATATTATACGAGGACAGAATCTGTCTTACGTGGAGATATTGCACAGCAGGCAATGAATGAAGACTGCGCTGCGTGTGATGGTTAGTTAGTTAGTTAGTTAGTTAAAATTGGGAGGTCTAGTTAACCTCCCTTTTTTTATTTACCGCTTGCTTTTTTAGTTATAGGTACACAGTTGTTTACCATTTTTATACTTCCTCCAGATGTTTTTTTACCTGATGGAGACTTTTTCTTTCCTTGGGCTTTATACCCTTCCCAGCAAGAATCGCCTTGCTTACATGGTGATGCTTTTCTCATTTGTAATGGATTATTAGGATTATTTTGATCCTTAGAACCTTGAACTTTTTTATCTAGACCTGATCCTGCTTTAGATTTTTCTTGCATAGGGTCTTCTAGATTTACAAATCTTTTAGCAGAAGATCCTGCGCCTTGAATTAATTCATTCATATTACTTTGTATTTTGTTTTACCGTTTGATTTATATGCTTCTAAGCATCTGTTTCTATTGTCTTCGTCGTTTACATAACTAACATGTAGCCAGTTTGGATTTTTATCTGTTCCAAATTCCCATATTAATTGATCAAAATTTAAATTTTCTTTTATCCAATGATACATGTCTGCGTTAGACATATGACCAAAAGTGTCATCAATATCCATTGCTTGCCCACTCATATGCTGTGATCTTTTAGCGCCACCTATAGCTTTGTTAAGTTTAGGTCCACGATAGAATGAATTTATCTTAACAGGAGCTCCTACGTGCTCTCTAAGAGGTTCAAACAATTTTTCAGCAGTAACTTTCATTGTGGCTAAATGCTCTTCAGTAGGTGTATTATCTATACCACGTCTCTCCGCTGTCTTGCTATACACACCTTCCTTGTTGCTTACGTGTTTGCTTATTTTTTCCATTAATCTTTTTTTCTACCTTTTCTTGCTTTACCTTTTATAGCGTTATCAATATCACCTAGTTGATTGCCAACTTCTTTTATAGCTTTAGCAACATCTGCCAACTCTTGAGCTGTAAGTTTATATCTTTTCTTAATCTCTTTTACTGTAGCGATAGCTTTTTCATCTACACTAGTTTTACTCCATAGTAAAACCCATACGTCTTTCCAATACTCTTTTGTTAATTTCCACATAATTTTAAAATTTATTTGCTTTGTTAATCTCGTTTATAGTTTCTTGTACTTCTTTTAAATCTGTTGGCAGAAGAAGGTCTAGGCCAGCTTTAAACACGGCTTGTTTTTCTCCGTTTTTAAATAATATAAGAGTAGGTGCCATACGTACTCTGTATTGTTTCTTAGCCTTTGGCGAATCAGCTATGTTTACCCTGTAATAAGTAGCGTTTTCAATCTTGTTCCAATCAGCAAAACAATTCTCAGCGTTAAACTCAGCCCAAAATTCTACTAATATAGTTTCACTTTCGCTGTCGTCAAAAGCAGAACCAATAACTGTGTCTTCAAAGCTTTTGTCATTTAACCAGTATTCCGAAGGAACATCTGATTGACTAAAGCAAACTGTAGTAAATAAAATTAAAATAAAGTTTTTCATTATTGTGTTTTTTTAATTTCGTAAATTCTTTCTTCTAGCTTATCTAACTTGTCTAGTATAGATTCTACATCTTCTTGTGTATCCATTATTGTTTGTCGAATTAATTCATCTTTTAAATCATATTCAATTCTCTCAATTGCTGGTTTTGGCATTTCCATAGCTAAAGCTATATCAGATTGTAAAACAAAGTACATACTTGACAGCGATATTACGCCTCCAATTATGATTCCTAAAGTTTTTAAGTCTAATGTAACTTTTGTTCCCTCTCCTATTTGTGGTGCACTCATATCTTATTTAAATGTAAAGTTTACGCCAAATGTAGTTTGAAATAATTCACTATCCCACATTTTACTATATTCTCCCTCAGCGAATATGCCTAGGTTTTTGTTTAGTTTCCAACCGATGCTTAAACCAGCAGAATAGTCTTCCCATTGTTCTGGCTCTGCATCTTGCCTTAAACCACCAAGGCCCCAATTATTTCTATTTAAATAAGAAACTTCAGTGTCACCCTGTATGTATTTGTGATTAGGTAATATATAATTAGCATAAGCATGAAGCCAAAACTTACCTTTGTTGTGATAGTAGTCAGCTCCAACAATAGGTGCTATTTCTCCAAAAGCATCTAATAAATCCCATTGCTCTCCATTGTATCTATTCATTAACTGTGTAAAAACATTTTCTCTAAACTCAAGATCTGTATAAGCTACTATCTCTCCGTTTTCATTTTTCCATATCCAATCAGTAGTTTGCTCTCCAGTATTAGCGTCTGTGTATGTTGTGTAGTGATCTGTGTAACCATATTCAAAACCTAAGGTATACCAAGTGTTTAAAGGAAAATCAAAAGTATTACCATTACCATCATCAAAAGTTTGCGTTTCATTTAACCATATCTCTATTGGGTTATACCCATAAGGTCTATCATGTGTTCTATATATAGCTCCAGCTGATATACTAAACTTATCACCTATAGGTAATCTAGCTCTTAATTCTGCTGATTGATATTTTAAATTTATTTTAGCAACTTCCCTTGATTCAATTTTAGCTATATGGTATTTGCCTGTGTGTTTAAAAAATATGTTATGGTTTTGAAATAATTCTCCTCTCCATCTTTCTTTCTCAAAATGAACTTGATATTCTAAACCTGTCAAAGCAGATGTAGGTGCTCTAAATGCTAATTGTTCTTCTGTGCCATCATAAAAGTTTTTAGGTTTTCTTTCATAACTAAACCTAGCTAGTTTTCTAATACCAAAACCAAGCCTATAATCAAAAGCATAATCCGGAGTATTATCTACTACAATAGGTACATCGTATAAACTACCACCTTCTCCTGTTCTAACAAAAAACGTTTGCTCTCTTGCTTCAATAGAATTATTAACATCTCCAGCCCAATATACAGTTCCGTATTTTACAAAGTCTTCATAAAGATCTTTGAAAAAACTAGTCTTACCTAAAGCTTCTGGAGTTTGAGAGTTAACAACCACTGTTAACAAAGTGAATAAAGTAATTAAAAGGTTTTTCATTGTTTTTTCTTTTTGTTATATTCTTCTATTAATTTTCTATTTCTTTGTAAAATTGTAGACCTAGTTATAGAGTCTTTTATTCTCTTGTTTTCTTTTCTAGTTGCAGCACCTTTTTTAGCAGCGTCAGATCTTTTCTTTTTTTCTTCAGCTTCTAACTTAGCTCTTTCCAAAGGATCCATCTCAGCTAGTACTCTAGCTTTTTCTATTTTTTTAAGATCTCTAGTTTCTTTTGCTTTTATTTTACCTTGCTCTTTTCTTTTAGCTTTAGCATCTGTTTTGATCTGCTCATGTGTTTCGTTTGGTTCTGCACCTAAGTCCCAAGTGTTCCAACCAAAAGCAAAGAAAGCTCTTTTCCATATAGCGTTTCTTTCATCAAGAGCTGCTTTTATGTTGTTAAATTTTTTAACTAGTCTATCTAAAGGCACGTTTGTACCACCACTCACTAGATTACCTATTACGGACCAAGATGGGCTATCTAACGCTAAACCTCTTTCTTTTATAACATCTTTTTCAAACCTGTAGGTTTGTATTGCGTTATATACTTTTCTAAGCTTAGAACCTAACGGTGGTGATAAGTTAACTAATTCTAGTATAGTGTAAGTGTGATCAGCTGTAAATCCTTTCTTTTCTTGTTTTCTAAATTGTCTTATAGCATTTTTAAGCGTTGCTCCTACAGCACCATAAAGTCCACTACCTCTAAGAATACTGTCTGCCATACTATTACCAATATCTACTTTCCACTCTTTATTTTGACACGCCTCAAGTTTCTTACCTTCTAAACCTTCACATCGTTCTTCTTCATCTTCAAACAACATGCTAAATAAAGCTTTCTGCATAGCGGAGAATATAAAGTTTTGTATTGCTCCATAGTAAGCTATTTTAGAAACATTAGTTTTCCAGTCTCCTCTACCGTTTATTAAATCTCTAGCCGCCTTTTTTATAAGCCTATTGTACTGCATAGGTGTATTTTGGAAAGCCAAAACAAATCTACCTAAAGGACCAGCTTGTTGTGCTGATATTAAAGAAGGATCAGATGACTGCTGTGTTTCTTCAGCTAACATAGAAAAATCTTCCCAAGCTTTGTCTTCAGCTTGTTTTTGATCCATGCCTTGTTTCATGTATGTTTTTATTCTGTTCCTGTACATTGTTGCACCACCAGAAGCAATTGCAAAACTATCTGCTATTTGAGTTGGAGTAAAACCTATTTTTAATAAGTACTGAAACGCAGCTTGTGCTTTGTTTTTACTACCAGCCATTGCGTTTGCCAGTTCAGCTTCGTTTACATCTGTTTTTAATCCTTTACGTCTTTGTTTTAGTTTATCAGAATTAAATATAGTTGCAAAGTCTTTCCAGTATTGAGGTTGGTTTGCAAACGCTAACGCGGCTTTAGCAGGATTGTTGTCTGTCCAGTTTATAAAGTTTACAGTAGACAAAGTTTGTAGTAAAGCAGATCTCATGTTAAAAAACATTATAGCTCCTACAGAATTGTTTAACCAATTACTCCACTTGTTTACTAATTTATTTTTACCAAATGTCCTGTTAGTACCGTTTTCCATTCTATAAAGTATGTCTTCTAAAGACTCTCTAAAGTTTTTACCGTACGCTGCTTCTATTTTGTTTAAATTTTCTTCGCTAAATATTTCTTTTGAGTTTTCTATAAATTCTTTTATAAACTCTTTTCTACCTATTTTTTCAGTTATGTTGTTTAAGTCACTAGCAATACTACCTGTTAGCCAGTATTCACCGGGTGAAGTGTAACCTTGTTTTTGGTTTGATATTAATCCAACACTGTCAGCAAACAACTTAAGTCTCTGATCTCCATTAACTATACTAAGCAGTTCGTTTAAATCTGTTTTAGATAGTCCAGGTATTTTATGACCAGCTTTAGTATACAAATAAGCCCTAACAGCTTGATCATAAGTGTAGCCTATGTTTGGTATTTGTTTTCCTAATTTCTTTTTAACATCTTTAAACTCTGACCTTAAAGCATTGTAAGACGTTTGAATAGCTTGTTTAGCTCTTTCAATGTTAGCAACACCTCTTGAATAAGGTTTCATTAAATTGTCTTCTATCCACTTTTTATCCGCATCACCTTTTTTTCCTTTACCTAAAAAGTCATACATCATACCCATAAAATCTTCTGCTGATGGCGGTAAAAAATATCTAAATCTACCTTTGTTTCTACCTACCATTTCGCCTTTAGACTTAGAAAAAGTTTTAACAGCATTAATACCTGTCCTAGCTTCTAACATTTCGTTAAACTCTTGACTACGGCTTTTGTTTGATTTTACAATAGCAAGTTGAACATCTCCTTTTACGTCTAAAACGCTAAGAGCGTCTTTAACAGCTTTTACGTTTTTAATAGCATCATCAGCAAAATAGAAATCATTATAACCATCAGCTGCTTTACCTATTATCCAGTCAGCTTTTGCTTGAGCATTACCGTCAGCTAAACCTGTTATGTTTTCTATTTTAATATCTAAACCTATTTCTTTTAAAAACTTTTGAATAGCCACATCAGAAGCTTGAGGTCTAGCAGTTAGAACAAATATATCACCAGTCCCAAACTTGCCTTGACGCTTTAAAGCAAGATCAGCCAACGGTCCTTTTTTACCATCTATAACTTGACTAAATTCGCTAAAATCAAACTTAGCGCCTTTTGACTCTAAGTCAGTAGATTGAGCAGCGAACTGTGTAGCGTCTATTTTTCCAGTAGTGCCATCAAGCAGCGTGTATAGCACGTTAGACTTGGTCTGAGCCAAAGTATCATCAAAATCAAAAACAGAAATACCCTTAGTGTCTTTGTTTGGATCAAGCGCAGCGTTTAAGGCATCAGCCCTATTTTGATTATTTATGTAATTTTCTACATTTGTCTTGCTTATGATTTTATTTATAAAATCTATAGATAGGTTTTGCCTTTTTATATACTCTATAGCCTGTAGGCCTTCTGATGTCAAGAAAGTGTTATAAGAATCTGGATCAACCGTTAGACCTCTAAAGTCACCTAGTTTAGAAGTAGTACCTAATGCGTCATCTTGAATAGCTGAAAACAACTCTGCGCCAAGCGTTTGATTGTAGCTAGAGAGTATTTTATCCATTTCTAGCTCAGCAAAAGTATTTATAGCGTGTAGTTGTTTAGGTTTATTAGCTAAACCCATTCTGTGTATTGTAGCTGCTGTTTTTAAAGCTACTTTAGCTAAGTCCAACATAACGTTAGCAGCAGGGTCTACGTGCTCTCCTTTAAACTTTAAGTGTTTCTCTGGTGGGTGTTTTTCTAATCTTTGGTTTATAAACTCATCTAAAGTATTTTCTCTCTTAAACTTAGCTGTTTGCTTTTCATACATCTTAGTAGATCTATCTATAGCAAACTCTCTAGCTTGAGCGTAAAATATATGATTTTCATCAGCCTCCATAGAACCATCTACATATTGTATTAACGGTAATCTAGTTAAACCTCTTTGAGCTTTTACATTACTTGTTGATGATTCTAACCATCTCATAAAACCAGGAGCTAATGAAGGGTTCTTGGCTATAAGCTCAGTAGCTTTGTTCATTATATATTTTAAAGCTTCTATGTTTGCTACTTCAGCTTTAGCTATAATGTCACCAAATTTATCTTCAATCTCAGCTTGTTTTTCTGCTGCTGTTTTATTTTTCTTTAATATAGTAGTTATCTGCTTCATTACACCACTAGCAGAGTTGAATATTCTTATATCAGAAGGGTTAAAAGATAGTTGTGTATCAGAATCTTGATCTCCTTTTGCTTTTCTTTTTTTAGCTAGATCATAATACTTTCCTGGTTTTCCATCAGCCTTCTTCTTAGCGCCATCTAAATAACTATATGTTATACTAAACATGTCATCACCTACAGCGTCCACTAACTCTGGAGGTAATATGTCTATTAAAGCACTTGAGAACTTAGCTAACTGCTCCATTGAAGCCTCTTGATTTTTGTTAGTTATAGATTTTTTATAAGTTTCAACTGCAGGGCCAAATAACACAGGCATGTCTTTCCACTCTATCAAAGGTTTTTTAAATCCAGTTTTACCTTCATCAAAATAAGTACCTAAACCAATTTCATCAGCATAAGCTTGTATGTCATTAGGTTGCTCTGACTTGTACATTAAATAAGCATCTGAACTACCACCATTTACTATAGCTTGATCCATCATGTTTAATAAAGCCTCTTGAACAACTGCTGCTGATTTGTTTGACTTAGAATTACCTCTTTCTATATCTCTACCTATATCTAATATATCTATAGATGCTGAGGCAACGTTTACTATTTCTTGGTTTTTGTTTAACTCACTAAAAACCTCGTTGTCATTAGCTATCATTTCTAAACCAGTCTCTTCTGCCATAGCTTTAGCTAAAGATTCTTTTCTACCTCTTGTTAAAGATTTCAATGAAAGATTACCATCTGGACCAACAACCTCACCAAAGTAAGATAAAAACTGTTTGTCTGATATATTAATGTTTCTTTTAACCATCTCTAAACCAGATGTTCTACCTGTTTCAGCGCTAGACTCAAAATCAATCTTTCTACCTTGCCACTCAGTTGTCCACTTACCATCTACTTTCTTTTGAACAGCTATAGGTATTGCAGTGCCCAACCAAGTGGTAGTCATATTTTCTAATATAGTTTTTTTGTTCTTTAATAAGTAGTTAGAAAACTTGTTGTTTTTTAAACCACCCATTAACTCTTTAAATACTATATCATTTTGATTACCTATTTCTTTTTTAAACTCTCTAACCCAAGGCGCTATTGTAACGTTTTTAGAAGTTTGTTTAAATACAGAGGTTTTTAAAACTCTAACAACTTTTATTACAGTTTCTTTTAGTTTCTTTACAGCAAAACTAGGTACAGCGTTTGTTTTTATTATGTTAGTATACTTACCTTTTTTAATAGTAGGTGATTTACCACTTTTTTCACTAAATCCATCAACTTCTTTACCTAAGTTATAGCTTTCAACTATACCTTGTATCTTATTATCTAGTTGACCATTTATCCACCTGTTAAGCTCTATAGATCCACTGTATCTTTCTACAATACCAACAATACCTTGAACTTTTACTTCTCTTCCGCTTTTACCCGTCTTAGTCGTTCCATATGTTATGTCAGCCAATATACTTTCCTCAACAGCTTTAAAGCCAGGTATTTTACTAAACTTTCTTAGTCTTCTTTTTACTTCATTAGTGTACTCGTAACCCACGAGTTGACCTAGTCTAGTTTTTTGAGATTCAGACATATCACTCATGTGATCAATTCTTTGATCTTCACTCATAGATTCATCTAGACCCATTATCATTTCAGTAGTGCTATATAAATCTTTAGAACTCTTAGTGTTTTCACTAGTTCCAGTTGGCCCAAACAATCTACCTATTTTATCTGTAAGAGATATAGGATCATATTTGTTATGGTTTTTTACTATGTCAAGTATTTTAGCTTGAAAACCTCTAACTTCACCAACTAACGCTTTGTTACCATAAAGACTTTTATTGCTTCCAAATATTGCTTGTTTAATGTAAGGCGTGTAAAAGTTTACAATAGCGCTACCATAGCCTTTAGCTTTTGTATTAAAAGTTTGGTTAACGTTTCTTTCCAAAGCTGTTTGAGCGCCTAGACCATTAACTAAACTACCTTTAGCACCTTTTTTAGCTACGTTTAATATAGACCCTCTAATGCCTTTGCCACTAGCCATAGATTTATTATAATCTTTTAAGAAATTATAAACATCTTGACCGGTGTTAAACTCTATGCCTTTTATACCTAAGTTTTGAAAGGTTTGTCTTAACGTGTCTTTTAGTTTAGTAAATAAGTTTTCTTCAAAACCTATAAAACCTTGAGCCATACCGTCTGAAAAGAAAGTAAGTAATTCCTCTGCTTGAACATCTGCTGAGTTGTTCTTGTAAGCTTGTAGCTTTGCAGATAAGTAGGAACTAGGGTCGTAACCTCTAGCTATCATGTTATCAACTTGATCCTTTAGAACTCCAGCCATAGCTTGAGCTGCTTTAGGATTTTTCATTAAAGTCTCGTTTAAAACAGCATGTAGTATCTCGTGTTGAGCAACTGTAGTTTCGCTGTTTTTTTCTGATTTTGTTTTGTTTATTATTATCTCTTGCGTACCATCTTTGTATTGAACTACAAAACCATTGTCACCTACTCTTTTTACGCTAACTTCTTTATCTTGTTCATCTTCTTTTTTACCTTTATTTCTAGTAGGCAAGGCAGCGTTTATTTCAGCTATTCTATCTTTAACTTTTTGATCAGCTGTTTTAGCGTTTTCTACAGTTAAGTCTTCATCGTCTTCATAAGTATTCGTGTCAATACCTAGCTTTTTAGCTGTTTTCTCAGATGCTTCAGTTGTTTTTCTTGATATCTCATCTTTGTTTTGAGCCACTTGACCTGAGGTAATCTCACCGTCAATTTGAGAGATTCTTTCGTTAATACCCTGTAAGTCCCCAGTAAATGTATACTCAGCACCGTCTGCCCCTGTCATCTCTATTGTAGCAGTAGAACTATCACCCATGCCTTTCTTAGCATCAAGTAATTTTTGTTTTTCTATGTATAAGTTTATTTCAGCGTCGGTAACAAACTCACCGCCTAAAGTTATAGCATTTTTTATATCATTACCATGTTGAAGCGCTTTATCCGCAGCATCCATATCTTGCTTAGCTCTATTCATAAGCTCTGTTTTACCAGCAGCTTTAGCTCTATTGTATATGTTTTCTGAATATTCTTTATTTGCTTTTAAGCTCTCCATAACGCCATTGACGTTGGCTCTCATTTCCGTGTATACTTGTTTTTGTATATTAGCATAACCGCCACCTACAGTAGAAGTAGCAACAGAGGTTGATCCAGATAATATAATAGTACCCATTACTGTTTCAAACTGAGTTTGAAGATCTAAAAAACCAGTTTCATTTGATAAGCCTACAGTAAGCTTAGCCATGTCTGTAAGAAGTAGTTCCATTTCTTCTTCACCAATTTCTCCAATAAGATTGTTAGCAAATTGTTTACTTACTTCTTTTATAGCTTTTGCGTTAGCTGCTTTAGATAAATTACCTTTAAACGCTTCTAATAAGCCTTTACCAGCTTTAGTGTTAAAGAAGTTAGCGTCGGGCATTATACCTTGAACTACAGATGTAGCGAAAGAAGCCATATTACTATATGCTAAAGCCTGACCTTCGGTAAGACCCATGTCTATAGCTTCGTTATAGTTGTCTCTTATAGTTCCCATGTAAGCGACTTGACCCATTCTAAGAGTGTTCATGCCTATGCCACCTAAGTTTTTCTTGCCACCTTCTAAAAGCACTTTTCCACCAACCTTTAGCTTTGGCACTGTAACACCAATGTTACCCCACTGAAGTCCATCTTTTTTTTTGCCAAACATTTTGTAAACATCTTTAAGTTTACGAACATCCCCTTTTTTAACAGACGCAGCTAAAGCCAACGTGAACGGTAACATGTTACCTAATGTTTTAAAAGAAGACCTAACGTTTACACCATCTTCCCATAAAGAACCTCCAATATCAGAAGTTCCAAAAGCGTTATTTTTTAAGAAGCTACTGTCGACCAAGTCGTCTACGTAGTTTAATCTATCGTAAGAAGCTTGTGTATCTACTCCAAGCTTTGTTACGCCGTAAAGTATAAGCCTGTTAGCCATTGAAGCAGTACCATAAAGATATTCAGTACCAAAATCTCTTAATCCTTGGCCTATTGTTGCTACAAAATCTCCTGAGCTAGCTAAAAACTCTCCGTCTTGTATTTTTTTATCTCTCCACTCTTTGAACTCAGTAGTCATTTCAAAGTTATCGCTCATGAAAGCTTTTTTAGATAAATCAAAATCATATTGAGCAGCTAAATTATAATACTTATTCTGTATAGCTTCTGCTTCTATGTTGTATTCGTCAATTTGAGCTTGTGTCACCTCTTCTACAGAATCAACCGACGCGAATAAATTGTTTTGCAATAGCTCCATATCAAAAGAAGCTCTTTTACCTGCTTCAGATAAAACAGACATTTTAGCATTGTTAATAAGCATCTCTTTTTGCTCAACACCCATAGTCTCGCTAACAGCTTCGTCTGTGACAGATCCTATTAGTCGTAGCTTTGTTCTTCTATTTTCTTCACCATGAACTTGATTTAGAATTTCGTTTTTTACTTCTTTTGTAAGCTCTATATCTTCTTTACCGTCTAACTCAGAAGTAATTGAAAAACCAGCGCTATTAGCTTCGCCAGTATTTGTTGTTGAAATCTTTTGTAGTATCAAGTTAGACTCTTCGTATGCTTTTCTAGCGTACAGCGGTAGTAGTTCTACAATATCTGCTTTCTCATCGTCGTAACCTTGCTTACGCAAGTTATAAAATTCTTCGTCAATAGGGTTTTCACTATTAGGATCATAATAACGCTTGTCTAATTCGTTTATTTTATCGTCAACTTCTTTAATCCTTGCTGTTACATCATTATAAGAATTAGTCTCGTATTTATCGTCATTCTCTATAAGGTCTTCGTTTTGCTGAACTGCGTACTCATGTCCAATACGTTTTATTTCATTTTCTAAATAGCTTTTTTTTGTAACCATAAATACTCCAGATGATCCATTTGGGTCTTCTAAGTTTTCTAGTTTGTTCTTTAAAAAAGCTACGTAAGGATCTCCAAAAAAAACAGGATCACCTGGGTTGTTTTTGAATTCGTCTTCAAGTTCAAGTTGGTAAGCAGGTGGATCAATAGCATCCGTTCTACTTCCTGGAAAGCTATCCGTGAAGTTATCACCATTTTGGTTTTTATTGTAAACTTCGAAGTCTTTACCTTCTATCAATAACAAGTCCGAAGAAGAAGGATTTCCAAATCCACCCGATTCTTCTTGGTTCTCTGAGGCTTGATTGTTTTCCGACCCCGCATTCGCCTCCGCATTTGCAGGATCTGATTGGTTTCCCGCTACTACTCTAGCTCCGAAACTTTTTTCCCATGAACTAAGGTCTAAACCCATACTAGAAGCAGCGGCGTTAGCCTCTTCATCTGTGTATTTTTTGTCACCTACTATATAATCTGGCATATTATTTTAATTTAATTTATTAACCAATCTTGTGCGTCCTTTTCGTCATATATAACAACGGTTGGATCTAGAGCTCCATTTCTAACAGCTGTAGCCATTGGTGGATCACCCACCCAAACTATAGACTTACCACCAGAACCTTGAACAACTTTACCTGCTATAGGTGCATTTGCTATTTCTCTATATCTATCCATAGCCGCTCCTCTTTGTTTACGCGCTCTTCTTTGACCTACACTTTCTTTAGGTCGTGATTTTATATCTTTTTTTCTTGCGGCGTCTGCTGCTACTGTTTTTAAACTTTCAAGATAGGTATTAGACAACCATGTTCTTAATTGTTGTTCATTTTCTACTTCTAATAACAAAGGATCAAAACCTTCATTGTCAATTAGCGGAGTATCATTTATAACAGTGTCATACATCATGGACATTAGATCTTCTCTACCCATAGTGTTAAACATACCGTTTAATTGATATTTATAGCTATCCTCTAGTCCGCCTTCTATTTTTGTGGCCCCAGTGTTTGCTTTATCTGTTAAAGTCATTAGCGAGTTATAGCCCTCGTTGTTTACTAGAAAGTAATTATACTCCGTGTCTTCGTCAAAGTCTGACAAAGGAACATACTCACCATCGTTTTCAACTGACAACGCTCCATATTCATCTATAGTTATACTGTATTCGCTGTTTTTAAACAAAGAGTTTAAAGCGTCTGTGTTAGAACCCTTACTTATAGTATTGTTTTTTACGTCATCATAATACTCTGTTCTTTTCTTTTTAAATAAATCCAAGTTTTCACTTAGATTCTTAAAAGTTGAGTTTATTTTATTCATCTCAGCAACGGCTTGCGAATACATAGGGTCGTCAGGATCTGCATCAGAGGCCATTCTAGCAGCTTCAGCATAGTTATTTTTATTATCAATCAAGAATTGAGTTACTTCAGGTCTCATAGATTCTTCAACCTTAGCTAACTGTATGTCCTCCATTTTGTTAACATAATTCTTTAACTCAACTTCATCTTGCTTACGTTTGTAAGCAGCTTCTTGCATTGCTGCTCTACCTATTTCAGACATGGGCGCGTTCATACCCTGTACGTAACCAGCTTGAGGATTGACAAACCCACCTGTTTGACCGCCTCCGTAAGCTAAACTAGCTCCTTTTATTAATGTATCGTTTCCCATTTTTTTATATTATCTATTATCTATCATGTCTCCACCAGCTCCTACTATAGAACCAACTCCTCCCATTATAGATTGTGTAGCCGCGTCTCTAGCTGCGTTAGCCGCGCCTAATCTTTGCTGCGACATACCTAATAATGTTTCTGTTTTATCTTTTTCTTGTTGCCTAGAATCTTTTTCTCCAGCCATTTCAGCGTTTTGAATACTCATTCTTCCACCTGCAGCTTTCATTTGATTAGATTGTTCTTGTTGGCCTATACTAACAGATGCTTGTTGCGCTTGTTGATTTCCAGCACCAGCTAAAGCTTGAGCCATAGCCGCAATACCAGATCCTCCAGCTGCAGAGCTCATGCTACCCATTGTGTTAGCCATGTTTTGTTGAGATTGTTCTCTAGCAAAATCAGCGGCTCCAGTGTTAACCGTCAAGTCTTCGTAAGCGTTGTCTAGGTTGTTAGCTATATTAGATGTATCTAGATTTGTAAACCTAGCTTTGTTTCTTTGCATCTCTGCTTGAGCTGCTCTTTGTTCGCTTTTTCTTTTACCACTACCGATAATACCACCAGCAATACCCATTAGGCCACCAGCAGCTTGAGCCATCATACCCCCAGTTAATACTTTTAGAGGTGATTTTTTATATAATCCTTGTGCCATTTTATTTATTGTTTATCTTATTATAATTACAGGTTATTTACTACTTTCAAATATTTCTGATCCAACTGAAAATAATTCAACCTCTATTGTTTTATCGTTTCTAAACTGAGCCTCAGCGTAGTATCCTTTCAAGTTAGAAGTATTACCTCTAGCTTCTTTTGTAAAGAATATATAACTAGTGTTTGTTGGTGGTGATGTTTGAGTATCTATTTGAGCCACAACAGACACGGATCCATTTGCGTTTATAGTTATATTTGTAATAACACCTATTTCAACAATAGTGTCATTAGCTCCAGCATAATACAACGTATCTCCAATTTGTAAAGACACGTTGACTGCTGTTGGGAAGGTTAGTGTTATTGCTTGTGTAGGCATATTTTATTTATTAAGGTGTACAAGTTAGATTTGTTAATGTTATTGTTGCTCCACCATCACCTGGATCAGTACTGGTTGGGGATTGTCTAGTAGCGCATTGCGTTGTTGCTGTTGCTCCATATCCAATACTTACTGTTTCTTCTATTAAAGTTACACAGTTTATATATTTAACATCTATAAATTTAGCTAAAGGTTTTGCAGGATTATATACTATACTCCAAGTTGCACATGTTTGATCAACACCAGTGCTGTCACACGTATCTCCATTAGCAGACACAGACAAAGATCCTAATGAATCAACATCTGGCGCTGGACTGTTTAACGCACATATGGAAAAATTACTATCTCCTTTGTTTACGTATATTGTTCTTAACGTTTTTGTTATACAATCATAATACTTAATGCTTCCACCTCTTGCTCCAACAACTACATCATATTCCACACAATTGTTAGCGCTACCAACAGATAATAAACCTAGCAAGTCTAAATTAAAGGTTTGATTAGTATCACCGTATTTGTCAACGTAACCATCTAATGTAACTGTAGCAACCGTAAGACTAGTGTCTAAAGTTGCCTCAGCATCTAAGTATAGCTCTGTTCCTTTTCTACTATTAAATAAAACTATTTGATCGTTAATAAGCGATACAGCTGCGCCACTTATAGTAACATTGTTTCCTGATATAGCTGTTATTGTTCTATATCCTTGTATGTAGTTATCTATAGGCTCCGATCTCATGCCAACAACAAGCCCAACAACACTATCAAAAGGTAATACGTTAGTATTAGTTATAGCTGATGATAATTGTTGAGGTATATCTGGATAGTTTGAAAAAATAGGAGCGCCAGGGTTATCTAAAGATAAAACTTGTCCACTAGAACCTTGAACTGTCCAAGTGTAGCTCACATCATATGCGGTTCCGTTTACCACCGGTGTAGACAAAGCAGGGAATGTTTTAACAAGTGAAGTAGGAGTGCTTGTTACGGCTAAACCAGTTCCGCTAGCCGTAAAAGTTAAACTAACGTCATTGTATTGATACAAACATACAGGGTTTATTTGAGCAAAAGGTGATGTTAAGTTTCCACCACCTAAGGTTAGGCAGTAGGTAGCAGAGGAGCTTGAAGCTGGTATAGTTATATCAATGTCAAAATACCCAACTGAAGGTATAGTCAACGTTGGTGTCGTAGTGTATGTCAAAAGAACTTCGCTAGCGTTGTATGTTTCAAAACTCAATATAGCTCCGTTGTTAGAAGCTAGCGTAAATGTTGCTGTTGGCGCTCCAAATATTCTTATTGATCTAAAGCTACCAGCCGGTCCAATGTTAGTTGTGTTTAGGTTGTATCCAGTAATTTTTACAAGTTCAACTTTTATTGCCTTTGTAGCAGGTACTGTAACTCTAATAATTTCTTGAGACACAGAGTTAGAAGGAAACGTGTAATAAAACTTTAAGTTAATAGAAGTTAATCTACCACTAGAGTCTATGGTTTTAGTTTCAACACAGTTATACCTATCTTCCGCGTCGTTTAACTCATATTCTATTAAAAAGTCTTGAGCAAAATAATACCCATTAGCAGCTGTATATGTTTTTTCTATTATAAATATCTCAGAACCAGTTAAACCCGTAGCGCTGTAAGATATAGATTCTGGAACTGAACTATTAGAAACAATAGCCATGTTTGTTGAAACTCCTAAAGCTTTATAATTACCTTCTATAGACACTCTAGCTTTTATAGCTGCTCCATTTATACATAAGCTTCTAACGGTATTAGCACCTGGCATGTTGAAAGGGTTATCAAAAGTAACAGTACAGGTGATATTTAAACCACTTTGAGTAAAAACAACTGTAGCTATATTTGCTAAATTAGGATTTCCCCAGGTAAAATCTTCAGCCGTAACGCTGTACCCAGGGTTAGGTGTTATAGTTAAAACCGCAGTAGGGTGTAGAGTATGAACATTTGCTCCAGCTGCAACTGAATATGTTACGTTTGTTATCGTGTAATTGTTGTGTGATTGTGTAGCCATTATAGAGTATTCATAGTAGTTATATGTGTAACAATTCCGTTTTCAAATGTATAAAACTTCCAAGAGCTATCTAGAGAAGCCCAGCCAGCGTCTGTTTTTAAGTAATTACTTGGTATTGAATTATAAGACCAATAATTACCAACTGGCGCAGAAGTTATATTATGTGCAAATATTCCATCCGTTGTAAGAGCACCTATATCGTTGTGAAGTTGCGATCCAACAACCAAGCCTTGACTACCAGAGTACTTGTATACGTCCCATTGTTTAACAATATCCGCACTTCCTACATTAGCTAGTATACCAGTTGTTAAGAAAGTTTTTAATTGTGTTTTTGCTAAAGCAGCTCTACCAGACGGTGTTGTATGTTGAGCAGCTGAACCGGTTAGAAGACTTGTAATACTAGATCTATATCTGTAACCTACAAACAAAGGAAAGTCTACAGCTACAGTGGGTGTACCACAACCAGCTAAAGTATTATATTGAGTTTTAGCAGTTATAACACCATCAACAATGGTTATTATAAAATAGGTGTTAGGCACAGTTGTACCACTTACGTTAGCGTTTAAAGCATCGTTGCTTGGGGTTTCGGCTGGCGCTATGTACAAGAACTTACCGTTATCACTTATTATTTCATTATTTTCATTATACAGTGTTGAGTTAACGTTTATACCGGCAGAGTTGAAATATCTAAAATCAAAAGCGCTTTTAGCAATATTAGTATATCCATTAGGAAACTGGTTGTAAAAAAACTCAATACCACATTTAACTAATTGATCTGAGCTTAGGCTTCTTATGTCTACCTCTTGACCGCTGCCTGGTTTAGTGCAACTCCAGTAATACCAAAACTTTGCAATCTGTTCTGGCAACGCACTACCACCATCACCTGTTCCACTACAACTAGTGTCTAGGTTTATTGTCAAGTTAAAAGCACTAGGAGCGCTAGAAGTTATAGTTGCAAAACCTAAACCTTGAGTTGGAAATGCGCTAGAATCTATATTGTTGTCGCAATTATCTTTATAAAAAGTATTTAAACCTTTTATTTTATTAAAGTATTTGTTTTCTTTTTTAACAAACTCTTTTATCTGACCTTCTTCCATGTCAGTGTTAATGTAATTAGTATACCAGCCCGGTGTAAAAGCTTCACTGTTTATAGTGCTAGGAGTTATTTGCTGGTCAACAACTTGGGCTATACTTAAGCCACTCAAGCCAGAGGTTGTCCCATAGGTATACTTTCTAGAATCTGTACCAGAGTAGTTTAATGTTTTAAATCCTTTTATAGACTCAGTAACATCGTTTATTACTACGTTTACAGATGTATCATATTGTGTTCCATAGAAGTTATTATAAACACTATTAGAAGCATGCTCCCATATTAGCCCTTTGTTAAAAGTGTAATAAGTATCGTTTAAAGAAACTCCGCTTTCTAATGGATAAACAATAGATCCTGACTTAGAATAGTATGATTTTCTACTAGTCCAACCATTAACTGTTTCTTTAAAGGAAACTGTAGTAGTTTCTATATCGTCTGATTCATCATTTGGAACCTCACAGTTCGTTCTGTCTTTAGGTGTTTTAGAAAACTTATCTTGCCACTCTTCAGTTAAAACATCTAGTGTTACATTGTAGTTTTCTTTATCATCATTATAACTACCGACTATCTTAGTACAATTAGGTAGATTGTCAGCAAAAAAGTCTGACATACCATACAAAGCTATATTAGTTATACCGTCTTGAGATAATCTAATTACGGCACCTCTGTTTTTATCAGTAAAATAACTTCTAAATCCATATTTCGCAAAGCTCTCTGGGTTAGTGCTAATTCCAAACTCACCAGCAAATGGTTGAGCTTGGCCTAACACAGCTTTGTTAGACGTTATATTAGTACTGCCGTCAGCGTTAAATAGAGCGTCTTTGTTAGCTAATATACTTAAACACTTATCTTCACACAACGTAACTAAGTTAGTGTTTCTAGAGTGTAGTTTTTGTATTGAACCATACTCCGGGTTAAGATCTTTAGTTATTGGTTCTGCTTGTATAAATTGGTTTAATCTATTAATACCAGAAGTTGAGTTGTATATTTGAGAGAATATAAGGCCACTAGATCTTCTTTCCTCCATATAAGGTTCGTCTAGTATTGTAGATACTTTTACGCCTTTACCTATAGTAGGAGCATTGAAGTCGTCTCTAATACGGTCAGACTCAACACCATTGCCAAAACTATAGCAATTATAATAATCTAATATGTTTGTTTTAGAGTTAGTGCTCGATATATCAGATATAGGTAGTGCACAACTTGCCTCGTAATATAAATCTATATCTACAGCTTCTTTAGGTTCTGTTTCAAAAACAGCAGGATTAGTACTAGTTAAGATAGAGTTATTGTCTCCAATTATCTCTTCAACAATTTGGTAACCTAAAATGTTTCCCATGGCGCTAACGGATCCGTCGCCAACCCAGTCTTCACTTATTGGCTCCTTCAGCTCTAAAGCTAATACTGTACGTTTGTTAGTCCAATCAGAACTTTGATTATTTTCGCATCCATTATTAAATGGGATAAGAACTGGTCTTCTGCAACCTCTTCTGTTAACATTTCTCCAGTGGTATTTTATTTCATATGGTTCAGTTACTCTACCATCTTTATGAACTACTCTAAACAATGCCCCAGATACAGCTGCGTTCTTCATAAACTCATTTGTTTCTGTTCCTATTTCTACATCACCTCCGTTGTATACGCTGTTAAAGTTACCAGCCCCAACGAATATAACTCCAGCCATAACGCTATCTGTTTTTACACCTTGCTTATAAACCATTCTCATTCTAGATCTTGGCTCACCATTCGCTATAGAGTTTGAAGGTATTCCTTGTCCGCCTGGAGCATAATTACCAGCAGCCGAACCATTACCCCCTAGGTCACCTTTTAGTCTATATCTACTAGGGCAAGAAGTGCTACACTCTCCGAAGTGATCAGGGTTACCGCTATCTTTTATACAATACCTTTTCTTAGCACCATCTTGATACATGTCACTAGCTCCACCATAATTGTTTGAAGAAAAATTCATGCTAGCTATTACTCCATATCTTTTTTTAGTAGCTTCAAAACTTTTAACTACATTGACCTCAAAGTCAGTATCTCTGTTTATTTTAACAAAAACCCTACCTTCAAATTCTGGTAATCTGTTTTCTTCTTCTTTAAAAAGATCTACGTTGACAGAAGTGCCCGCAACTAAACCAGTTAAACCCATCCAAATAGAGTTTGAGTTTAATGATTCATCTAAATTAACAGTGTAGTTATTTCCTACACCATCTGGACCTCCACTTTTAACACCTATAACACTGGTTGTATTACCAGAAATAGATATACTCATAGAGGTGTCACCGTTAAAACCAGAGTGGAATTGTTCGTTACTAGTAGCAGAAGGCCCTTCAAACCTTATTACTGAAAAATCTCTTTGAAACCCACTTATAACCAAAACTGTTGCCGATGCAAATATCTTTTTAGATCTAGATATATACTCTGGAGCTTGAGACTGTACGTCTAAAACTTTGTATCTAGAAGGACCAACAGAAGCAAAGTCAGTGTCATGTTGTTTTTTTAGTATTAAATAACTGTCTATTTGAACTTTGCTAGCTTCTGACGAAGGAAAGCTCAACCAAACGTTTCCATCTTCCGCAAAATAATATCTATCTAAAGCTAAGTTGTAATACTCATTAGAGGTGTCTTTTATAAAAAACTTATAATGAGTTGGCCAAGTTGGCATATTAGGTATAGCCGCTGTGGAAACAATAAATTTATTTGTTTTCATAGCGTTACTTTTGTCTAGTATTATAGTAGCTTCTGGATTACTAAAAACAGGCGTTTGTCTACCATATGCGTCTTGAAAAACAATACCAACTTGATATTTTCTTATTGTTTTTATTGACGGCAAAGGTCTTTTGTAATTCTGTTCATCTGAAACTTCTCCATCTCCATCAGAGTCAATGTAACCATCATGCTCAGTACTTGAAACGTTTAAAGTTAATTTAGTCTTAGGTACATTAAAGTTTTGAAGATAGTTAGCGAATATTAATCTATTAGCTGAAACCTCTTGGGCTTTAGCTTTTCTAGGTACATTATCCCAAGGCCTTAGCAATTGATTAGACTCAACCACAGCGCCAATTAGTTCTGTTTTTAATTTAAAAGTGTTAGGTGGCGTTACGTTTAAAACGTCAGCTTCACCTCTCTTTAACGTGTCTACTACGTATATGTTGTTAGATCTTGATTTTTTCATTAAAATATCAACCTCTGTAACCTCTACGCTACCCCAATTAAAACCACTTATTATTAAAGACCTTAAATGGTTTTGCATACCTAAGTTGTATCCATCGCTTGACAAGTACTCAAAATCGTCACCCTCAAAGGCTGGTGAAGTGAAAGGAGAAAAACAAGAATACTCTCCGTTTTGATATTTCCATCTGTAAGCAAATCTAGGAAACTCAAACTCAAACATAGGATCTTTTTCTTCTAAAACAGCTTCCCACGATATTAAACCTTCGTCGTCTTCTCCAAATCTTAATATCGAAGATGGTATAGACATTATTTGAAACGTTACGTCATTTGCGTTTATACCGTTTTCTATTACCTTTAGTCTAAGTTGATATTCATCTAAATTGTTATAATCATCAATGTTACTACCGCTTAGTGTTATTATGTCTCCTGCTTCCCAACCACTTGGCGTAGTGTTAAAAGTTATTGTAACGTTTTCCATACTAACAGCGTTACCTGGTGAGGCAGACGCCGCTGGTGGATAAACAGGCGATGCCTCTGCTTGGTCTTCAACCCACTCTTGGTAGGTTGGTAGAACAGAATACTCAGCTGCTCCGGTTCCACTAGCTGCTTCGCTTATATATGTAAAATTATACCATACGTCTCCGCTTGAAGGAAAATTACCTACAGTATCGTAAACAGCGAATAAGGGAGTTACTCCTGTTCCTGGAACCTCTTCTCCACTACTTGATCTAGAGCTAGTTGCCATTGTTAAAGTAGGCTTACATAGAGGCGATTTCTTTATAACAGTAACATCTGCTTCTGTAAAATTTAATCCAGCAGCGTTATAAGAATATGAGTTAGTTGAAGGGTTGTATGTAGGTATTTTTGTATGAGTTACAAAATTAGGTGAACCACCATTGGAAGATCCTTTTTTAAACTTTTTTATGTTTATTTTTTTAGGTTCACTATTGTCATCAGTAAAAAACAATAAATCATCTACTATATTTATACCTGTTATTAGTTTTTGTTTGTCAAACTTTAGAATGTTTTTTGTATCTACAATAACAGGGGTAACTTTACCTGTCTTTTGATTGAATTCAGCTATTGCTGATATAGCGCTAGTTCTATTGTTTAAATCACTAGCTATAAACCAGTATATACATTCTGTTGGCTCATGTCTGATAGAGCCTATACATACTGGATTTGTAAGTGAGTTTATATAATTAGAGGTCCAATCACCGTCTGCCGCTGGTGATCCTTTTTTTTCTTTGTTACCTTTTAAATTCTGTAAAGCACCAACGTTGCTAGATTCAGAAGTAGATACAGTAACGTTCAAAGCGTCTCTATATTGACCGTTTGGAATCATTCTCTCATCGAGATCATGATTCATCTTCCCCTGAGTAAAGTTATGAATAAATTCTGGCATATTTTAGTGTTTTATAATCTTAGACTTACCTCTCATTACTTGAGTCAACTCTTCTGATTTTAAATTTGATAATCTTAATTTAGCTTGACGAGTAGCCGCAAACTTTTCTTTTTTGAATCTCATTACTAAGTACTCTTGTGTGTTTGCTCTTGTTGCTAATATCGCGTAAGCTATATGCTTGTACATTGCCTCTTCAGCAAACTTATGTACAACCATCTCACCATCTGTGCCAAGAGAATCACTTATATATTTTAAAGTAATTATTTTGCCAGATAAGCTAGAGTCAAAAAATATTCTGCCTCTTAGATTGTCTATAAAATAAACACCGTTACTGTTAGCGAACTCAGGCTCTAATCCATATCTAGCTCCTTGAGATCCTTTGTATCTTTCAAACTCATCTAAACTGTCTGAGTTTGTTGTGTTTCTATTTGTAGCGTCTCTAAACTTATCCCATGTCTCTGAGTTAGCCGCGGTTAATAAAGTTCCGTCGGTATCAAAAGTGTAACCGTAGCTACTATCTTGTATCAAAGCTTCTGGATTACTAGTTTTTCTAGTTGGCATTAGTATTCTTTCTATACCATCATTATCTAACCAAGATAGTTTAACGTAGTTAACAAAGTCATGAGGTAGCTTCATTGATAACGAAGGTGGTACCTCTATTTCTTGTGATTTAAAAGATTTTAAAGTATCATAACTAAGCTCTGCTAAACCTCTTTGTGCATGGAAAGCAATATCTGCTCTTCTTATTTTACTTATTATCTTGTCTTCACCTACGTAAGATATAATGAAATTGTTTATTATGTTTTCTAATGAAACATACTGGTAGTTTCCAAACTGCTCTGTAGCTAATACTTCTCTAAGTAATATAGGTAGACCTAATAAAGGTGAACCATCTGCAGCTTGTATGTTAGCGTTTATGTTAGTGTTGTTAAACACTAAGTTATAACTATTATCAACAGTAACGTCACCTGGGCTAGTACCATTGTAAGAATAACTATTCTTGCTTACCTCTACATTGTTTATAAATATTATTATATCAACTTGCTGAGTAGGTCTAGTTGCAAAATAAGCCACTGTAACTGGGCCAACCGTTAGGTTTCCAGCACCAGCTCCAATAAAGCTTTGACTCTGCTCGTAATAACCTTGTTGTGTTCCTTGAAATAATGGCATATCTTATTGTTTTTCTTGTTGGATTGTTTGCATTTCTTCTTGATTTGCAATTTGATACATTTGAACCTCCTTGGTAGACAAGCCAGCTAATTCTAATATTTTTTCTACTAAAGCAATTTCTTCTGATTGATGTAATTGGAAGTTTGTGCTAGTAGCTGAATTATACAGAGCCTCACCGTAAACCATTACGTAACCCCAGTTTGGAGCCGCTGGTCTAGCAATAATATCGCAGGTTATGTCTGCTATTATAGTTGCAGGATAAAGCTGTATTGTAGTCTCGCTTGTTCTAGTGTAAGCGGGTCTAATTAAGTTTGGAGTTGTTAGTGGAGACATTTGAAGAACTTGTATGTCTTTTTTGTTTAACTTTTCTACTATTCTAGCTACTCCGTTAGTGGTATGAATTACATTACCCAGTCTGTAATTCGTAGGTAGAGTTCCTACACCTGTGTTAGCCATAACCATAGCTACAGGCGCTGATTCAAATATACTTAGCTTTTCTTCAAGTATATCTAGCATGTCTGAGTATTCTGTACTGTTACCGTGCAGTCTACCGAATTGATTTATGTCATAGAAATATTGTTCGAATATATCTAATTGAGCTTGCTCTGCAAATAAATTAAACTCTTGAGGTGTAACGTAACCACGTTGCTCTTTGTTTAATGTACTTAAAACAGTTTGATAAACAGTATCTACACTTACAGCCATAATTAATAAGGGAATTTTTTATTTAATGCTTGTTTTCTAGCGTCACATCCGCAGTCTATGCCCGTGATTTCGCTAACTTTATCTACAACTTTTTTTATTCCAGTCGCTTTTGTGATGGCTTCAACCGTATCGCCGAAACCTTTATGTTTCATGTTAAAGGCCATATAATATATATTTAAGTAAATGTAACCGCCCGAAGGCGGTCACTTTACATTGTTTTTATTTTAATTTTTTGGATAAGTTTTTAAACAGTTCCATTCCATCGTCAGTTTTAAAGAAAGCAGCTAAAGCATTCATAGGGTGTTCATCGTAAGGAACAGCACATATTTTCTTGCCATTAGGATAACTAAAAACTCTTTGATCGGCTGAAAGTTTAATTAAGTTGTTTTCAACAAACTTTGCTCCAATGTTTTTTAATTCTACATTTTCATCATTTGCTAGTTGTAAGAACATTCCTGGATTTCTCCTAGCCATTAAAAGAACATCTCTTTTAATTTCTTTACTTGTCATGTTGTTTACGTTACTACCAACTTCTGATCTCAGTATAGCTTCAGCAGCGTCTACATCTAAGGACTTAGCAGCAATAAGAGCGTTAATCTCGTATTCCATGTAAGCTAAATCATCTGTTGCTTCTTCTATTTTGTTGTATTCGCTATAAGTACGATCTTTCATAGGGTGATATAGTGATAACAATTTTTGTAAACTCTGATCCGATTTTGGAACAAATAGTTTACCGTTTCTCATTATAATTCTACCTAAAGTAGCATTGCCATCTTGTTCGTCCACAAATGGAGACCAATGGTTTGTTGCGTATTTAAGTTCCCTATTATAACCTTCTACTTCGTCAAAATAAAGTAAAGGTCTTTCTGATGTATGTAAAGAAGGTATTGAAAAAACAATAGGCTTGTGTCTACCGTTTAGTTCATATAATCTATCTTTTATTTCCCAACCGTCTATTTTGGTTGGAATTTTTCTTTTTGTTTTTTCCATGATATAATATAATTAAATAGTTTAAATAAAAGTAATAGTTACCCCCGTTGATATAACGAGGGTAAGAATTACTTAGTTTTGTATTATGATTTTTTCAATAATACGAAGTTGTTAGCAGCTTGTACACATAAACATCTTTCTGATAAGAAGTTTACAGTCATGCTATCTAAGTCAGAAGTATAACTTCCACCAACAGATCCTGTAATCCAAGATTTCATTTTTCTATCATCTGCTTCAGAAGCTCTGTAACGGATGTGTAAGAATGGTCTTGAGATATTTTTCCCCATTGATTGGTCATATACTGTTGAAGTACCAGCTGGTACAATAACACCTTCTACGTCAGCTATTAATCCACGAGTAGTAGCATCGTTTAAATATTTCCAGTCAGACTTGTAGAAATCGTAAGATCCACGTCTAAATCCAGAGAAACCTAAATTTAAAGCCATATCCTCAGAGTTATCGAATACACCGTAAGATGTACCACCAGCTCCGTAAGAATTTTGATTAGCTAACATTTTGTCAATGCTTAAAGCAGTAGATCTATCTAAGAACATCATATTCTCTTCGATAGCTCCTTGCTTGTCAAGCTCTTGTAGAATAGCATCAAACTCATCAATTCCACCACCAATACAAGTATTAGCGAATCCTTGATTGTTATATACTAATCCTCTTGATTCAATAGCAGCAAATAATCCTTCAGATCCAGAAAAAGTAGCAGCTAAACCAGATGCAGCAACAGCTTTTTCAGCTTCAATCATTGCCATTTCTAATTTATCTTCAAATCTAATTCTAGTTTCACTTTCAGATTTTAAATACCAAAGGTACCCAGAAGCACCAGCTTCAGTAGCAACTTCAACCCATCCAATTTGTGCAGTATCAGATCCACTAATTTCATACTTACCTTTTAATATAATAGGTTTGTTATCAAATTTAGTGAATGGAGAATCTACAGATTGTTGAGACGCGTTGTCTGTTCCTTTTCCGTATTCAGAACCAAAGATAAATAGTTTTAGATCTGCTCCGCCAGCTGCAGAAGCAGTAAATCCAGCGTCATTAGCACCACCTAGTGCAATACCAGCAAAATCGTAAGCAGATACTACTAAAGTAACAGTTCCAGCAGGTTTGCTTTGTACTCTTGCTTTTACAGTTAAATTTCCTTGAGAAACAACTAAAGTGTCACCTACAGAGTATAACGCCCATTGTTGAGCAGCACTTAATCCGTCTCCGTTTCCAACGGGATCAGCTACTAATGTAATTGTATCAGTTGTTGCAGTTGTGTTTGCAATTGTAGCGTTGTTAGATGCTACGTGAATTCTACCTTGTTCAGACCAAACTACTTGATCAGAAGCCATTGGCATTTCAGCACCAACCATTCTTAAGAAACCAGAGATAGTACGGTTACCGTATCTTTCTACTTCTTTCTCGTAAACTTCTGGTAAGAATTGCTTAGCAAAGTTAAAATCATTATCAGCAATTGACAAATAGTTATTGTCAAATGCAAGTTTGTTTGGGCGAGGTACCACGTGTGATAACTCAGCGCCAGTTCCAGCTAAAGCCATAATTTTTAATTTTTAGTTTTATTAATTATTTATTTTTTTTGAAACCCCACTTAAAAGATGAACCATCTGCATCAACGGCTCTGTAAGTAGTACCTGATTTAGGTGCTTCTCCTTGAGCTTTTCTAGGATCCATACTAATGTTTTTTGTTTGAGAAATACTCTGTCTCATAGCATCAGACTTTCCTTGTTCGTAGAAATGGTTTGCAATTGCATCGGGATTCATTGCGGTGAATAAAGATTTGTGATAACCAGCGGCGTCGCTCATCTCATTGTTTTTGTCAAGAAACTTCTTAACAAAATTATTGATGTTGCCCTGTGCATCTTTAACTTCATTCGGGTTTTTAACATTAAACCTATACCTTTTGTCTCCGACTTTATATTCAAAACCTTTGAATTCGTCATTAAAAACTTGGTTAGTTTTATTGTTGAAAGTTTGAGTTTGCTTTTCAGCAACCTCTTGATTTTTATTATATCTATTAAAAAAATCTACAGCTTTTTTTTGCTCAGGCGCTAACCTAGAGCCAGCTTTGATTTCTTCATAATATTTATCTTTTAAGCTATTAAGATGATTTTTAGCATATGCTAACTCTTCTTTTCTAGCTAATTTTTTTCTTTTAATATCTCTTTCATCTTCCATGTCTTCTTCAATAGCAAATTTATCTTCTATTAAAAAGTTTATTTCCGATGGATCTAAATGAGGTCTTGTGTTTTGATAGTACTCAACTAGTAATTGCTCTTCATTTAAAGCGTCTACGTCTTGATTAAGTTTGACGTAATCTTCTAAACTTCCACCAGTCTCATCCATAAAGTCTACAACTTTTTGAATGTTTTCTGGTAAAGGTTTTCCAGTTTCTTGAGCTTCAACAACTGCTTCAGCAATTTCTTCAGCTTTTTCTATAACCTCTTCTTCTGTTATCTCTTCAAGAACAGTTAGCTCTTCAGGCAAAACTTCTTCTTCAACAACAGCTACAGGTTCTTCAACCTTTACTTCTTTTTTAACTTCTTCAGCAACTTTGCCTTTTTCTGGCTTAGTTACTAATTTGTCAAAATCTATTTTATGTGTACCATCTTCTTTGACAGTAACTTCAGGTACTAGATCACCTTTTTCAGTCTCTTGGGCCTGCGGAGTTATTTCTTCCACTACCTCTTCGACTATTTTTTCTTCTTTAGCCATAATAAAATATTATAAAATTATAAAATTAATTACATAGGTCCAAACGAACCTAGGTTAAAACCATTCATGTTGTCATTACCCGAAGACTCAAAGTCTTTTGGCGATGAATCGTTTTTTCTTTGATCTATCAACTCGCTTTGTTGAGTTGCTTGTATTTTTGTTCTTTCGTCTTTACGATCTTCTTTGTAAGCTTCGTCGTTTTTCTTAGTCTTAACTTCAGCTTCTTTTAATTGCATATTAAACTGAAATTCTAAGGTCATTAACTCTTTTTTCAATAACGCTTCTTGTTGCATTTGTTGAGATTTCATTTGACCTTTCATCTGCTCCATTTGAGATTGTATCTGAAATAAAGCTTGGGATTTTTGAACCTCAGCTTGAGCAGCAACTTGTTGAGCTTGAGCGTTAGCCTGAGCCTGAGCTTGCATATTCTCTTGCTGTATTTCTTGATCTCTGTCTTGCTTTTTCTTTCTTCGTTGCTTTAATAGTTGATTTGCTAGCTTTATGTTTTTAATCTCTCTAAGATCTATAGCATCTTCTAGATCTATCAAACCACCAGCTACAGCCGCTTGTATGTTATTTTCTAACATACCTTTTTCCTCGTCATCAGGCGTGAGTTCTATAAATATTCCAAAGTCATGCAAGTATAAGTTAGATATATCTTCTAATATACCTACGTTTTGATTACCTATTTTATTTATAAAAGCTTCTCTTGTTGGAGAAAACTCTAATATATCTGATATTCTAAGAGATAAGTTTTCAGCTAACTCTTGAGTTAACGCTAAACCAGAATTTAATATGTGTCTAGTAGCTGTGTTTGAATTAGCAGCGGCTAATTTTTGAACACCAACTAGAGCTCGTGCATCTGGACTACTACCATCTCTAGCTTCATTTAAACCAGTCACATCCCTTATCATTTGCATGTAGTAGTTGTAGTTGGTTATTAAAGTTTGTATTTTTTGACCACCAGATCCTGATTGTATTTCTTGAATAGGTACTTTACCCGGATTCATATCTCCCTCAGAAGTAAAAGACCTACCTATTATAGATCCCGTCTGAAAGAACATATTTAATGCTTCTTGTGGATTATAATTAGTTCCATTACCTAAATCAACCTCAGCTAAGCCGTCAGCGTCTAAATAAACACCATCTGGCACCATTCTAGACATAACTTGCTGTAGCTTTAAGTGAGTTAACTGTATCATGTCAGCAAAACCAGTACAGCGCTTTACTAATGAATCAATCCTTCCTTTGTACATTCTAGGAGCATTAATAGCGTAGTTCATTTTAACCTTACTATAATCACTCTTAGGTCTCATCATGTTTTTAGCTAACTCCCACTTAAGTAAATGATTTGTTCCTAAAATTAAACAACCTTCATATAAAACTTCTAATGACCTTGATATTTTACCAAAGTTTCCTGTCATTTCGTTTATAGGTGGATCGAATGTATCGTCTCTTAGTATTATTTTTTCCGCACCAGTTGAAGTTTCTTTAACTTTGTAAACCTCGTTCATGTAGGTTTTGTAGTTAAAATATAAAACTTGAATCTGGTTTTTATCGTCGTAGTAAGAAGAGTTGTATCTATTACTAGAGTAACTGTTCTGATGTATGCTTTGACTTTGTATAGATTTTAAATCCTCATCAGTTAAATTAGGAAATTCTTTTTTAAGTTCGTTTATAGGTATTGTTTTTATTTCACCTACGTAATATATATCTTGAAAGTCTGGATCCTCTGTATAAGAGTAAACTATATTAGCTGGATCAACGTACTCAACCTTAACGCCTTCTGACTTTGTAAAAGTATTTTTAACGCAACCTATACCTATCGTAGTTAAATCGTAATTTATTCTTTTTTTAACAAGATCATACCTGTTGCCTTTAAGCAAAACGTTTATAGCTTGTTCTTCTGCTAGCTCTATACCTTGCTTGTAGCTTAATTTCATATGAAGGTCTAGCTCTTCTTTAGAGTTTGGAAGCATTTCTGGGGGTGATTCAAACAATGAAATACCAAAAGCTTCTTGAGCAAACATATTTAAGTCCTTAGTCTCCATGTCTCTCAATATAGACTCCATGTACTTTGTTCTCTTGTCAACACCATAAGGGTCTTGAGAATAACATTTTATGTCAAATGATCTTTCTGATATACCATTAACCACTATATCCACAAACTTAGGTATTACAGGTACTGGTTTCCAATCTAAGTTTAAGTAGCTTAAGTCACCGTTTACAGATAATTCATCTTTATACTTTTGAATAGGTTGTTCACCTCTAGCGTATAGTCTTAGCTTATGAAACTCAGCTTGATGCTGATTATATCTTTGATTAGACGTAGATCCATCAAACCACTCATACTCAATGGCTTTACCTACTTGTAATCCATACTTAGCGCTTAACTTCTCTGCGTCAGGTACAACTTGACTCGGAAAATAACCTTTTACAACTGACTCAGCCATATTAATTTTCTATTAGTTTTGATCGCATACCGGACTGTCCGTATTTAGCTATGCTTAAGTTTAATTTTTCTTTTTTCATAATTGGGTTTGCTCTGTACAAATGTCTGTTACAAGCCATAACGGCTAAACCTGAACTAATAGCCGCATCAAACTTTGTACGATTATTAATATCAAACTTTGCCCAGTCTTGCAACGTTTCGTTAAAATAACATGTTCCATATGTATTATCAGACTTCATTCCAACATGATCTTGTATATACATTTCAATAGCAGCAGCGTGTGCTTGCTTAATATCTTCACTTGAGTTTGGTATTCCACCTACTTCTTTTTCAGCAACTGATAATTTGTTCCAAATTCTATCAGGCCTATTCATTGAGTAACCTCTATATCCACGTCTTCTTAAATAGTATAATAAACGAGGTTTATTGTTTTCAGCTAATAACGGCATGCCGTAAAAAACTAAAGCCATTAAAACATCTTCAAAGAATATCTCAGCGGTTTGTGGTCTTGCTACGTATTCTAAAAAAAATTGGTTTGGTGGACAATCTTCCATACTAAATTTTGTTAACCCGTGTAAAGCTCCATTAGAACCTTTACCATCAACAGTTCCTGATATGTCATAACTATCACAACCAAAAGCACCCATGTGTTCGTTGCCTGGGTATCTCATACCATTTTTAACTATACTAGCGTTTTGCCTATTTCCAGGTGGTACCCAGCTAACTTTAAATCTACCAGCTGGATTTGGATAAAACATTACTGTTGAATCTTTTATACCGTTAACCCATTGAAAGCTACCAACTGTAATTTGAGAATCATTATTAAGATCCTCGTTATAATCTATTTGTTCGTATATTTTTGCTAAATTAAATATACTGTTTTTAGTTTCGTCCCTAAACGCGTGCTCTTCTGTTCTAGGAAACTGTCTGTAAAACTCGTTTAAAGCATCTCCGTCTTCTTTTAAACCATCAACTTCGTTTTGCCAATGCTCTAATATACCGCTATCTATTGATTCACCATGCGGTCCAAAACTTTCTTGGTCGGGTGTGTCGAATACAGGTAGGCCATTAGAATCAATGAATCCTTCGTAGTTCCATTCCATAGGTATGAACAAACTATATAGTCCTGAGCTAGTCTGTCCATTGCGGTTTCTTTTTGTAACATCTGAATTTTTATATAGTTTCTTAAAATTATCACCACCTTTATCTAAGGCGTTTGATGTCGATCCCATCATACATTTACCTATAACTCTAGAACCTAATCTCAGTGTCGTCTTTGTAACTCTCCAGTTGTTTAATATATTATTAGGTCTTTCCCATTTACCTGATTCATCGTGTACTAATAGTTTTAATTTTTCACCATCATAACTGTTATCACCTGTGTTCTTCCAATCTATAGTAGTATCAAGACCTTCTAGTTCTTCTGGTTTATCAGAACTGACAATGCTTCTTCTAGTTAGTTTACTAGCGGGCACTCTATATGCTAGTTCTGTTTTTGGACGGTCCATACCGTCTTGTATTGGTTTAAAAAAAAATGGGTAGTTTATGGATATTGGTACAACTTTGTCGGTAAACATTTTTTTAGCATCTGGTCCTGACTTTGATAAGATGCCAAATCTAGCATCAGATGATATTGTGGCTTGATTAACTGTTTCTCCAGAGGCCATGAAAGAAAATCCTGAACGTCTGTTTTTAAGATAGCACATTCCGTAACATCTTGTATCTGCTTTGCAAGCTTCCCAGAATATGTAGAATAATCTATTTGCTTCTCTAAAGTCTGGCTGCCCAACATCAATCTTGGACCACTGCAGGTACATGTAATGAGTGCCAGTAATGTAAGTAGGAATACCTTTGTTAATATACCAAAAACCTTCATCTCTTTTTTTGAACTCATTTTCTATGTAGTCTATATATTTCTTCTTGAAATCATCTGGATAATTCTTCCAATCAAATATCGTTTTTATTCTTTTAAGCTCTTTAGGATACTCAGTTACTTCCCATTTATCCTTACTAAACTTATGAATGTTTAATGGTTTAGGTAAAGCTATTTTAAAATTTTGTATTTCGTATATCTCACCTATTTCACCAGTTTTACTTATAACAACAACATCATGTTCTTTGTTGTAACCGTATTTCCATTTTTTAGACTTGTTAAGTCTTTTTATGGTATTTATTTTTATAGGTTCTATAACCTTAAATAAAGTTTGCTTATACATTACTTAGATCTTCTTTCAGCAAATCCACCAAAAGATGTTTCTTCAACAACCTCTTTAGTTTTATTGTTTAACATATCTTCTTCGTCCTGTATTCTATTCAATATTTCAAAAGCATCGAATATAGCTAGTTTTTTTGTTGCAGCAGCATTCTTAAGTCTATCAGCTGTTATATCATCTCCTGAATCTACAATAGCTTCTTTAGCTACTTTAATAAGTTCCTCAACTGCTTTATGCCCAGCTTGGATTATACTCTTTTTCGTTTCCTTGATATTCATATTTAATTGTAATTGCATTAGTGGGAACTCGGTATAACCTCTGCCCGTCTATTATAAACTCATATTCTGAATTAGGTGCAAATCCAACCAGAGAGTTTAAATATATATCTTTATCCATCAAGTCTGGATCTATATGTTTTATAACACCTTTTAAAGGCGTTTCCTTGTCCATAGAGAACTTATCTGTATTTTCTAATGGTTGTATAAAGCTAAAGCCTTTAACAGCTCTCCAGACGTCATTTCTTTTGTAAGCGAATATTTGATCTGGCATAACAAAATACATGTCTTCTTTATAGAAAGACTTTGAATTTTGCTCTCTATTCTTAATATCTTTCCATCTTCTAAAGACATTGTGATGTACTATAACTTCGTCACCTTGTCTGACCTCTGTACAACCTACTGTAGGCACCTCTAAAACTATAGCATTTCTACTAACGTTTTGGTGAGTAAAGATCTCAGTGTTTAATATAAGATCTTTATCACCTACTTTTTTAATATTGTTGTATCGGGTTTCTTTTGGTTTGATTATAAAATTGGTTACACTTTTCATTAATAGTCCAAGTTATACTCAACTGATATGGCCATGTTCTTGTTAAAGTCTTTCCAAGGTAAAACATTTACACCCTTCTTTATAAATACAGAGTATTTATCTTTGTTTTCAACAATGCAATCTATAGTGTGACCACCGTAAACCTCTTGCCCTACAGAGTAGTGCATGGAGTCATTTTTATAATCTTTACCTATACTAATCTTTCTTACTAGGCTCATCTTCTTTTATTTTCTCTATAGAACCATCAGTAACATTTATACTAACTTTTCCGTAAGTATTTTCTAAATCATCTTGAATTTTTTTAAGTTCTTCAGATTCAATTATAGCTGCTTGATGTAGTAGTTGGTGCTTTTGCACTTCCACGTCTCCTATTCTTAATTTTACTTGATTTAACTTACCAATTACATCCTGTAATTCTTCTAATTCTTGTTTTTTAATTTTTTTTGCCATTTTATTATATTTAATTATTAATCCTATATATATTAATCACTTATTTATAGTGATTTGTAAACTACCTAGCGGTTGTTAACAACCCGTTTTTAAATGTATATGTTACTTTACCTACAGCAAAGCTAGCTGTTGCACCGCTTACTGAGGCATCACTACCCGCTGCACCGGTTGCTCCTTGTGGTCCAGTTGCTCCTTGCGATCCAGTATCTCCTTTTGCGCCTGCGGCTCCAGCAGCACCAGCAGGTCCTTGTGGTCCTGTTGCTCCTGTACCTCCTTGTGGACCAGTGTTTCCTGTTTTTCCATCACCTCCAGCTGCACCAGTATTACCCTTGGCTCCAGCGGCTCCAGCGGGTCCTGTTGGTCCAGCTGCACCAGTATCACCTTTAGCTCCAGCATTACCGTTTGAGCCATTACTTCCGGCGTCACCAGTATCTCCTTTTGAGCCAGCGGCTCCAGTGTCACCCTTTGCGCCAGCTGGCCCTGTTGGCCCTGCTGAACCAGTACTACCTTTTGCACCTGCGGCTCCGGCTGATCCGGTGTCACCCTTGTCTCCTTTACCACCAGCAGCTCCAGCAGCTCCGGTTAATCCCTGTATTCCTTGACTTCCATTACTTCCATTGCTTCCAGCATTACCTGTAGCGCCTTTAGCTCCAGCAGGTCCAGTTGGTCCTTGAGAACCTGTACCACCTTTAGCACCCGCAGCACCCGCAGCACCAGTATCACCTTTCGCGCCAGCTGCACCCGCGGCACCTGTATTACCTTTATCTCCTTTGGCTCCATCACTACCGTCTGTTCCATTTGACCCAGATGGACCTTGTGGTCCTGTACTTCCTGTATCACCTTTAGCACCTGCTAATCCGTTGCTTCCGTTTGATCCAGCCGCGCCAGTATCACCTTTTGCGCCATTTGATCCAGCAGCGCCCGTGCTACCTTTAGCCCCAGCTGGACCTTGTATTCCTTGTATTCCTTGCGATCCAGTATCACCTTTTGGGCCTTGCGATCCAGTAGAACCTTTGTCACCTTTAGCTCCGTCGTTTCCGTCAGATCCCGCAGAACCTGTGCTACCTTTTGGACCAATACCTCCTGTTGCACCAGTGTCTCCCTTAGGTCCTTGTGACCCGGTACTTCCTGTGTCTCCTTTTCCTCCAGCACTTCCTGTGTCTCCTTTGTCTCCTTTACCACCATCAGATCCATTAGATCCATTAGATCCAGCGGAACCCGTATCACCTTTGTCACCTTTTGAACCAGTAGAACCTGTATCACCTTTAGCGCCAGTAGCTCCTTGTGAAGCAGCTCTAGATGAATCACTACCAAAAGCGTCTTTTATAAACGCGTGTAATTCTTCTACGTCAGCTCTAACGTCCTCTAGTTGTTTTATTAAATATCTATTGGTTTGATATAAACCATTATCATTAAATACATCGCTAATATCCGTAAGAGCAGTAAGATCATCAGATATTTCTTTTGAAACAGTAAACTCTCCATCGCTACCTTTAGTAGCTCTAGCTCCAGACGATCCTTCTTTAAATAACTTTTTACCTCTTATATTGTCGTTTATACTTGCCATAATTATACTTGATCTAATTCTATTATTATAGAAGCGGCAACACCTCTCCAGTATTTACTACTTGCGCTTTTATTATATCTAATTCTTATTCTATCCCCTTTTACAAAAGAAACATTACCTGTAGATGATCCACTAGGGTTATATTCTATATAACTACCATCATTCGTTCCATTACTCGGTGTTAGTTGTCCTGATGTTGCAAATGTTGAACCATTTTTATAGACTTGTAGCTGTGTAGTAAAACTACTACTCATACTTCCATAAACATGTTGCATTACTATTCTTTTAATTCTACCTGTACATGGAGCAGCCCAGTGAACATAATACTGACCAGACGTAGTATCTGATATAGAATTAAATGGCATATAAATAGAACTAGTAGTAGATGTGTCATCTGAAAAATTACTGTTTAATACGAATTGATTTTTATTAACCCCTAAAGCAATTTTAGTGTCTGCTAAACTACACCTAGCGCTTTCATCTTCGTTAGAAACTACAACAAAATCTGTTATTTGTGGATCATCTCCATCAATGTCATTTAACTCTGAAAGATCCACACCTAATGATACCGTTCCAGACGTTCCTCCACCACTTAAGCCTGTACCTGCTGTTACACCAGTTATATCTCCTACGTTTGAAGTATAATTTTGATTTTTAACAAATGCAGTTGTAGCTAAGTAGGCAGAACTATCTGCTGTTGACCTTGTTACAGATATAGGTGTTGTTGTGAATGTTTTTGCTCCACCAATACTTTGTGTACCTATAGTATATACTCCATTTGTAACTGATCCAGCGTTACCTGAAACCGTTGTTTGAGTTCCTGTTAAAGTAACTCCGTTAGCAGTCACTGTTCCTGCAAAAACTGCATTACCTGAGGTGTCAATGTTTAATTTAGCTTTTGCTTGGTAAGATGACTGTGATCCATCAGATGCATAACCAATGTTAAAACCAGAGCTATTATATCCACTTCCCACAAACCATTCTCTGTTACTTGAGTTAGATGCGCTATTTGCGGCGTCTCTAAGTTTCATTCCAATGCCACGCCCCTCGTAGCCTTGCATTAATAATGTAGCACTCATCGCGGGAGCACCGCCGCCATCAGGCACATTTATTGTTAAATTACCACCCGTGGTTACAGCATCAGTTACAGCAATACTACCTGTTATTGATACACCTGAACTTGTAGTTGCAAATTTTTTAGAGTTGTCGTAATAAAGCTCTATTGGCCCGTCTTTTGTAAAATTAGCATAGTTTTCTCCCAACTGACCAGATTTTAAAATAACACCTGTATCTGAAATGATGTATAAATCCCCAGGTCCTGTTTCTGAAATAAACGTCCCAGTACCCATAGAAGAGTGGTGTATTTCAAAATCACTACTCGCGCCGATTTTTATATAAGTATTATCTCCTAGGAGTACATTACCTGCAAAAGTTGCACTTCCTGCGAAAGTTGTGTCTGTTAAAAAACTTGCCATTTGTTATGTATTAAATTAAAAACCGACCCCGAAGAGCCGGCTAAATATTATTGTTATTATGATGTCACTGGCTTAAGTAATATACCATAAGCAGAATCAGCTACACTGCCTTTCATTGTAACCGTAATTGTTGCTGCTGCTCTAGCAATGTCTGCGTAAACAGTTTCGTAAGTTGAAGCTTCGTGTAATTCAGCTAGTATAAATCTACCGTCTGGATCTCCAGATCCATAAAAAGTAGCTAAAGTTATAGTAAATATAGTAAGACCGTTACTTCCTACGTTATAAGTTCTACCAATACCACTAACACCAGAATTAAGTAGAGTTTGTCTACCTTGTATGTTATTAGCAAGCATAGAGTGCTCAACAGCTTTGGTTTGTATTGTAGAAGTTCCAGTTACGTTTCCAGCTCCAGTAAATGAAGCTGAAGTCCATGCAACATCACCAGTCATAGCTATTGTTCTACCAGTTGCTAAAGCTGTTGCTGTTCCTGCAAGACCAGTTGTATTAGCTGCGTTATTAGGAATAGATCCACTAACAAGTGATATGTTTGCAGAACCATCAAAACTAACACCACCAATTGTTCTGGCTGTTGCTAAAGTCGTTGCTGTTGTTGCTAAGCCAGGAGTTATATTAGCTGAACCATCAAATGCAGTTCCACCAATATTTCTTGCTGTGGCTAGTATTGTAGCTTCAGCCGCAACACCAGAAGTATTTTGATTACCAGCAGCATTTACACCTGGCAAGTTAATATTTGCTGAACCATTGAAAGATACACCACCTATGTTTCTTGCAGTTGCTAATATAGTAGCTGAACCAGCGTTACCACTTGTATTTTGATTACCAGATGCGTTTACACCAGGTAGATTAATATTTGCGCTACCGTTAAACGATACGCCTCCAATTGTTCTAGCTGTTGCAAGAACAGTTGCTGAAGCGGCATTACCTGTACAAGATGTAGATGAACCTGTTATGTTACCATCTAAATTTGCAACTACCGTACCTTTTACAGCTATAGCACCTGTGCTCCCTGGTTCAGTTGTTGCAAGACCAACTTGGAACTCTGGAGTAGTAATACCAGAACTAGCATCGTAAAACATAGTTGGAAACTTGTCAGCTGAAGAAACAACTGCTTTACCATACCAACCAATATCAACTGAATTAGCTGTGTTATCTTTAGCGTACTTCATCATGTTGTCACCAATAGCGACAGTAGTTGAATCTACAGTGGTAGTTGTACCATTAACAGTTAAATCGCCAGAAACAGTTAAGTTATCACCAATAGTTACTTCTGAAGTACCGTGACCAATTGTTACAGTGTCACCTGAAGTGCCTGTACCTATTGTTATAGCTGTACCATCAGCTTCAATAGCATCTAGATTTATAGTGCCAACGTTTGTTATGTTACCATCCGAAGCATCGAAGCTACCAGCTGATATCGCACTACTACCTACATCTATAGCTCCAAAACCTGATGTTATAGAACCAGAGTTTAAAGCTCCTACACTTGTTAGTGAAGAAGCTAATATTGTTGATTTAAGACCAACACCACTTAACGTAGGACCTGCTGCTGTTATTGTGATAGGGGAAGAACCATCAAAATCGACACCATTAATTGCTCTTGCTGTTGTAAGTGTTGCAGCAGAACCTGTTGTGTTTTGATTACCACCTGCATTTACACCTGGTAAATCAATAGCAGCAGAACCATTAAAGCTTACGCCACCTATATTTCTTGCTGTTGCCAACGTTGTAGCGGTAGCAGCTAAGGCTACTGCTATATTTGCAGAACCGTCAAAGCTAGTGCCACCAATTGTTCTAGCCGTTGCTAGCGCGGTTGCCGTTGTTGCGTTACCAGATAAAGGACCAGAAAAAGCATCTGAAGTTACAGTACCATCAAAGAAAGCATCTTTAAATTGTACGCTAGAAGTACCAAGAGATATATTATTTGTTGTAGCTGGTTTAAGCACGCCAGTCCCAAGTGTTATACCGCCTTGACCATCGGTATTACTTATAAGTCTTACTTGGTTAGCAGCAGAAAAATCTATTCTAGCGTCATTCGCTGCTCTACCAACTATTAAACCAGTATTGTATATACTTGTTATAGTTGTTTGTCCAGGTGTTATCTCTATGTCATCAGCGTTGGCAGTAATACCATCACCACCTATAACATTCAACGTTGGTACTGGACCAGATAAACTTGTACCAGTCATACCAGAACCAGCTACAATAGCTGTTAAATCACCAGTTGCAGTTCCAGTTCCTAAAGCAACAAAAGCAGTTCCATTGTGGTACTTAAGTTTATTGCTATCACCGGTGTCTACATAAATAGCACCAATTAAGGCGGTTGGTGCGGTTCCGCTCGATAATACTCTTGCGTTTTGAAGAACGTTATCATTGATGTTTAAATCAACTAGATATTTTAATGCCATTTTTTAATTTTTGTTAGTTATTGTTAGTTTAAGTATGCTTTTCCAGCGTTAGCACTGGATAAATTTATTGTTAATTGGTTATTGCTATTATATGTAACTTCACCTACAACAGTTGTGTCTGTTGCTGTTACTATTGTTACTGATGGTTTTTTTCCTAAGTTGTGAGTTATCACCCATTGAGCAGCAGCGTTTGTTTGAGTATGCACAAAAGATAAATCACCTTTCTTACTAGTCATTACATAGAATTGCTCATAAACAATATTACCGGCACCTCCAGTATTGAAGAGGGCCAGTGTATAAAAGTTGTTATCAGAAGCAAGTACTGTTGCTGAGTCTAGAGTGTAAGATCCAAAGTTATTTGGATTGTCTATATCTGTTATAGTAATCTCTTGGCCAACCATGTTCAGTAAGATGTCCTGGGCGGTGTTAGTTTCACCGAATGCAAATTTACTCACTATTATACTACTGATTGCAGTAAACGCTTTAGTCGCGTTCCCTTCGCCAGCTATGCTTATATTTCCAGCAAGGTTAGCTCCTTTGTTATATCTATAACATATCTGAGGTTGTCCAGACATGTTAAACTTACTTATGGCTTTACCTATGGATGCTATTTGGTAGTTTTTTGTAGTACCACCATTGTCAGAACCTAATAGTAAGTCTGTTTTATCTATATTTCCATCTAGTGGATATTGATTTAATCTAGCCATTATTTAGATATTTTCTTGAATTTTTCAGCACCACGAGAACCAAAGTAAGCTACGTAAACCGTTATTAGTAATGATTTCAATAAGTCAACCCAACCTGAATCAACATCAAAAGAATCACCTATGCTATCAGAGAATATTAATAATACCATAGATACAGTTAAAAATATTAGTGTAAGTGGGCGTGTATTTTTACTTAACCATGAATCGCTTTTCATGTCGCTGGCCCAGCGCTTACTTATCTCTTGCATTTCAACCATATCTTGTTCTAATAGCTTTAAAGCTTTTTCTTTATCTTCAGCTGGCATTGTTTCGTCTTTTGAAATAAGATTTTTTACAACACCAAATAAACCGTTATCAGGTAGTATATCACCCACGGTTCCTAGTATACCTGGAGCTACTTTTGATAAAAATGCTCCGACCTTTGTTTCACTAAATTTCTTTTTAGGCATATTAAAACTTTATTTTAAGATTACCACTTATGTTATTACTGAATTGTCCCGTATTATAGTTAACACCTCCAGAAACATTTCCTTTCTTATTAGACATGCTTAGTCCAATGTTATAGTTTTTATTTGTATCACCAGAAGCATTTAAATTTAAATTACCTCTACGATAGTCTATTCCACCACTAAGGCTTGAAGTAGATTTACCTACGTCAGTTTCACTTTTTTGAGTATTCTTGTTAGCTCTTAGGTTAACTTCGTTTTTCTTCTCGTCTTGTTTTAGCGGAGATGGCACAGATACTTTTAAGTGTTTTTTTATCCAAGTCATAATATATATATTAACATTTCCAATTTCTTCTAGCTATGTCGTTAGGACAATCACCATTTTTATCTGGGTTCTTGCATTTCTTAATACCAGCGGATCTAGCACAGTAAGACTTCTTACGTGATCCTCCACCTGGTTGAGGCGCTTGAACGTTACCACCTGTTTTATTGTTATAAGCTTTTCTCTCAGAAGCACTCATACCTGCTTTATAAGGCTTAGTTCTTTTAAGAGGCGTTTCAACCACATAATCAGCATCACCAAAATCATAGTTTTCTCCTGGTTTCATGTTTTTTGTAACACCATTGCTACCTACACCTTTAACAGGAAAATCTACGCCTTTCATAGTAATTTTATTACTAGGTATAACGTTTACATCATTATCTACATCTGGACTATTAGATTTATAGCCAGTTGTAGATATTGCTGCTCTTATGTTTTTATTCGGTAGTTTAAATGGCATAATTACTTAGATCCAAATCCACCCATCTTGTAAGATGGTTTTGTTATGTTTACAGTCATTTGCATAGGCGATGCTTTTTTCTTAAAAGCACTACTGTCACCACCTCTTTTCTTTGTTTTTCTTTTTAATCTGTCGTATTTCTTTTTAGACATACCCTCTTTGTTGTTAGGGTCGTATTGATATTTAGGTTCACCATCTTTCGCGTCTTGATTCTCAATAACGCCTTTCATTAAATCCTCTGTGTAGCCTGTTACTTTTCTTGCATTACTATCTCGTTTTCTACTAGATACTTTTTCCTTACCAAAGTCACCGTAACTATCAGTATCATAGTTTCTATCATCTGCTAAACCTCTACTTCTTGAAGTTAAATGTTGACCTTCGTTAAAAACTTTAACTTTATTAGAACCTATATAAGCATCACTAACTCTTTGCTGTGCTAACGCTGTACTTTCTTTAGGGTCCATTTTTTTATATTCTTCTTTTTGAAGCTCTGCGTTAAGCTCTTCTAGCATATTCTTTTTACCACCTCCTGATTTTGGGTTAAACTTATACGTTTTTTGCCCAGTAAATAAGTTTGTTGTTCCAGTAGAGGCTTGGCCTATATTAACGCCGTCCATATCTCCAAGTGCTTCACCTGATAATATTTTCATGTACATAGAATTGGGATCATGCGATTGACCTCTTCTTGTAGCTTGTCTAAAGTCTTTATTAGCTCTTCTTATAAGGTCTTCTTGTCTTCTTCTAAATATATCAGCAGCTCTAGTGTTTCTCCTCATTTCTCTAGGAGTTAACATGTTTCCTTGAACCTCAGGTATGTCCATTTCTAAACTAGTTGAAGCTTCTTGAGTTTCACCTGGTGTGTCAGGGCAACCTTCTGGAAAGCTCTTCTTACAATCAACGTGACAAGGTTTTTCCTTGCATATTTCTATCCATCGTTCCTTTGAAGCAAAGTTATTGCCATCGTAAGTTGTTCCAGTTGTTTTTCCTTCACTACCTTCTGATTCTCTAACTCCTCTAACTCCACCCTTTCCGTCTGGTGCATATGTAGTATCACCATAATCAGCGCCTACAATATCTTGCTTAAACGGTGAAGCGTGACCTTTCATTTGTAAAGGTGATTCTTTCTGTTGAGACTGCAACTTTGTTAATTGCGGTTGAATTGTCATTGGTGATCCAAGGTTCATGTCAGATCTTCTCATTTTAAATGCCATAGTTATATTTTTTAGTTTGCTCCGACTATTTCGTCACCATCGCCAGTCGCTACATCTTCTACTATAGGAGGATTATCTCCTTCTTTATTTTGTTCTTTCTCTTTCGCCTGGACACAAGCTGTATATTCTGCCTCCTCATCTAGTTTGTCAAACTGTTCGTCACAAGACTTAGGAGTTGGGTTTCCACCTCCTTTTCCAATTTTAAAAGGATCATACCCAGATCCACCTGATTTAAGACCCTCTCCGGTGCCAGCTTTGTAAGCATCTTCTACTTGCACAAATCTTTTAGACGAATCACCAGCTCCTTGAATTAAAGAATCGTTTATTTTAAAAGGACTAGCTTTGCTACCGCTTAGCTGAACTTGTTTGAGTTTTAATTTAAATGCCATATTATGCGTTTTTTTCTTTTCTGTATGCTTCAGCTTCCCATGGCAAGTTTTTTGCACCTTCAGCCATTTTAGCTCTTGAGAATTTTTTACCTTTCCAAATCACATTGTTATCGTCATAATCAAGGTCACCTCTTTCCATTTGATCGTGGTGAACCTCTTCATGCGCGATAGCAGATTTCATCTGAGCAGGACTAGCGTCTTTACTTACGTAAGTGCTACCGTCTCTGTTAGCCTCAGCCATTATGCCAGGTTCTAGATCCTTTTTTATTATAGGTCTAGATTTGGCATTTTGTGTTATAGGGCTTACTCTATTTTCCACCCTTTTTGCTTCCTCCACCTGAACCGTCTACAGGAGACTTAGGTGAGTTATTAAATAAGTAAGACTCAGGCTTTGTTTCAATAGGTCTATTACCTGCCGCAGATACAACTGGTGATCCTTCTACTTCAATATTCTGTTTGTCTCCTCCTTCAAATAATTTTTGCTTGCCTTTTTGAACGATTGCCGTTATAGGCATGTTTGTTATTCCTTTTGTTCCCATTATTTTGATTATTTAGCTTCTTTCTTTTTATTTTCTGGCATGAAGCATCCTCCTTTTTTTGAATACTTACCGCCTGCTTTTTTACAATCTTGTCTCTCTTTACTTACTAAAGTAATATTACCTATTTTTTTAATAAACTTTTTACCTCCTTCAAGTATTTTTTCACCTGTTTCAACAGCTTTTTCAGGCAAGTCTTTAACTTTAACTTGTTTCATTGGAGAAGCTTTTTCATTAAACTTACCTATCTTCTTCATGTTTCTAGCGTCCATACGAGCTGCTCTAGCTGTATGCTTGTTTCCTTTCTTAGTATTACCTTTTGCATAAGCAGCTTCTGCTTTGTCTCCCTGGTTAATAGTTCTTGCGCTTAATTTATTTATTTCTTTAGCTGGAGAAGGTTTTGGTTTTGGACCCTTGCCAGATTGCGGCATCTTTTCTTTTGTTCCTTTTGTTACCGGCCCTTCCGTTTCTGCTTGCTTAGCTGGTGAGTGTCCGTACTTTTTAGCTGGGGATGCTTTTATAGCAGCCTGTAATCCTTCAGGTAACATACTTTGTTTACCTATCAGTTGTTTCATTAATGGGGATTTACCCGCCATTTTGAAAGGTGATTTATTGTAAGCCATTGCTTTATTTTTTTATGTTAATTACTTTTGTTATAAAAATATTCTGATTTTTTGGGTGTGGCCTTATTATAGTGACTTAATCTTGTGGTTTTTGTAGGGTCTTTTGGAGAGGCTTTCAAAAACGCATCTAATGCTTTTTTATTTTTGCTATTTCCAAAAAGCTTAGATGCTATAGCGGTCATGCCTTTCCCTATTGGGCCACCAAGCATACCAAAGATACCTGACGAGCCCTGCGTTTGATTGCTTCCATCGTAGTGCAGGTCTTCAATATTTTGAATCCTTCTAGTCTCTATTGGTTCAACTTTTTGATTCATTCTCTCCCTAGTCTGCTTGATTTCAGCTAATCTTAATTGAGTTGGATCGATGTCTTGTTTTAATGGTGATGCGCCTAATCCTTTTGGCCCGCATCCTTTGTAGCCTTTGTATGCCATAATTATCTGTTTTTATCCTTAATCATATCATCAATAGCCTTATTGTAGACCTTGTCTGTATATGTCTTATTGTTATAAAACTTGCTTCGCTCGCTGGTAGGTAAATCCTCCTCGGCGAGCAATATTCTGTAAATTCTTGAGATTAGCTGTCTACATCTGAAAGAAGTCTTGTAAACGCTGTATTTAATTGAAGTGCGGTTTCGGTGACGCCAAACATCGATCCAACCATCTTTACGAAGTCGTTCCCAACGGGCTTTGTCCCAGGAGTATGTATATACACCTTCTATAAAATCATTACGTGTAAAATGAGTTTTGCAATCTAAATAGATGAGTAATTCTAAATCTGCATCTTTTATATTATAAGTTTTACAGGCCCATTTTCTAACAAGCCTGTAATACTTAAATAAATTTATTTCACGTAGATCAGAAGCGCTTAGTCTCATTCGACTAAAACAACGTCCCCTAAGTTAATAACTGTGTATACTTTCTCTTTGTAAGAAATACCGTGACCTGCGTGTTTGTCGTAGAATATGACATCATCTTTTACAACACCCTGTACCTTGTCACCAACTGTTATTACTTTAGCTTTTTTGTATCTAACTTCTGTATCTGTTCTTTCTGCGATAATAAGACCACCAACCTCTCTTGGTTCTTCTTTTATCTTTTCTATTACTATATAGTAGTTTATTGCTTTCATTATTCTCTTACGTTTGATATTACACAATCCGCAGACATAATAGTTTTAGCAACACTCACTGCATATTTAAGTGCTGACTTAGTTACAAGAAGAGGATCAACAATACCTTCTGTTACCATATGCTTAGTACAACCACATGTAACATCTATACCTTCTCCTTCTTCCCAACCTGATGCCCAAGCAACTCTCTCCATCATATTAGCATTTTCTAATACTTTTTCAAAAGGAGCTTGTATTGCGCTTAGTAATATTAACTCTCCAGCTCCACCGTGGTTTTCAACCATACTTGCAGCGTTTAATAAAGCAATACCACCGCCTGGTACAATACCTTCCTCGATAGCAGCTTTAGTAGCATACAAAGCATCTTCCACTCTATCCATTTTTTCCTTGCGCTCTACTTGAGAGTAAGCACCTACTTTGATTATACCAACTAAACCTGACAACATAGCTAGTCTTTTTTGATGAAGACCTTTCCAATACTTATCTTTAGTTTCTTTGATTTTCTTTTCTACAGTTTTAATCCTATCTTTTAATAGTTTAGGATCTTTGTCTACAGTAAGTATTGTAGATCTTTTATCTGTAACAGCTTTCTTAGCTCTACCTAAAACATCTGGACTAATCATGTCCATATCATCTCCAAGCTCTTCACTTATGACCTTAGCACCTGTTAATAGCGCTATATCTTCTAGTGTATCTCTTTTAGATGGCCCAAATCCTGGTAGATCTATAATATTAACCTTTATATTGCCTTTAACCTTGTTCATTAACAAAGTAGCAAACGGTTGTTGTTCTAATTCAGCTATAATAAGCAGTGATTTGCCACCTTTTATTATATATTCCAATATTGTCTGTATTTTGCGTACATTTTCCACAGGAGAATCTACGATTAACACGTATGGCTCTTCTAATACCGACTTATGGTTGTCTTTATCTGTTAATAGATGAGGAGATTTTATTTTACAGCCGTGAAGCTCAACCCCATCAACAATTTCGATGTGTGTTTGCTCATCTTCCGAGCCTTCCATCAAAACTACGCCGTTTTTACCTACTTTTTCGTAAGCCTCAGCGATTAAGTTACCTAGTGTTTCGTCGTTATTACAAGAAATCTTAGCTACATGCTTAATTAGCTTGTCGTCTGCGGGAATTTTTATTTTTTCTAGGTACTCTAGTACTTTTTCTAAAGAATAATCTATACCTTTTTTAATATTTCTTAAACTTTCCCAACCATCATACTCATGATAGTTAGTTAAAATAGAATGAGCAAGGACGGTAGCTGTTGTAGTGCCGTCACCTGCTTCTTCTACTGTTTTGGAGGCAGCTTCTTTAACCAAAGTTGCACCAATGTTCTCGACCGGGTCCATTAAGACTACGCTTTCCGCAACGGTTACACCATCTTTTGTTATCACCGGTCGACCCATGGTATCTTCATAGATCACACATTTTCCAGATGCACCAAGAGTTGAGCCTACGGCTCTTGCTAACTTGTCTACACCCTTCATTATTTTGGATTTAGCCTTCTTATTGAAAGTTAACTCCTTTACTATATCACTAGCATTGTTATAATTCATTATATTGTATTTAATTAGATTGTATTAGTATGGTCTATTTGAATGTTTTTACTACTGTAGGTCCTTTTAAGTAATCTACCTTCCTTTTGTAGTGTTCGACAGATCCGTCAATAGCTTGTTCAGCTCCTTCTACGGTCTCTCGTCTCGTTACATCATGCCAAACGTCTTTATCTTTAACGTTTAGGTATTCTGATTGATAATATCCACTTGGTAATTGGGTTATTCTCCAGTTCTTTTTATCTGAGAGATGTTTCCAAAGATTAATGGTTTCTTCTGTAATTTGCGGTTGACTAAACTGTGTGCTAGTCTGGTAATGAAATAGTGTCATTGGTTTTGGTTTTAATGTTTAATAAAAAATAGAAGTAAGGCGCCGATTAAGACGCCTTAAATCTAAAGGTTTGTAACTTACGATACTACTACCGCTGAAGGTACTAATGCGTCAGTTGTAATGTCTACAGCTTGTAGAGCTAGTTGAGAATCTCCCATTAACGTGTTGAAAGCTGCTTGAAAAGCCTCAATAGCTTTCCAATCTGCTACAGCAGCAACTGTAATAGTGATTAGATTGTGTGAACTACTTACTAGTAAAGAAGTTGCGTTGTGTGTAGCTTGTCCAAAATTAGTTTGACTATCTACTGTTAGATAGTGTGTGTAAGATTGTGCTCCGTTGTTTACCAAGAATGATAATTGTTTTTTACATGCCATAATTAATTGTTTTTGTTTGTCCTTTCGGACGTTAGTATTTGTTATTAGGTATTAGGTTAATTAAGTAGCATACCTACTGCCACTTTCTTTTTTAGTTCCTTGTCCGTCATTTCCTCTATTCTTAGAAGGAGTTTCGTACCGCTGATCTTTATGATCATAGTCCATACCCTCTGACGCTCTGGGATTCTTTCTAGCCATACGTTGAGCATGTGCTTTTTTAGCTCTCCTAGCCGGTGTTTTAGCGAATGCTAGATCACGTGCCGCTTTGTCTCTTCTTGCTTGAGCTGATAGCTTTTGTCCCATAGGATATATAGTTACATAATATATAAAAAAATTAAAACAGGACATTAGCCCCTTACTTATATACCTTATAAGGCTAGTGTCATAAAAAAAAATGTAACATAATTAGAGGTATAGCGTTGCCCCTACCTCTCACGACACACCGCGATTTTGGAAAGTCAATCCTCTCAACCCAGCCCCTATAGTCTCCTCGTTTCACCATAGACATACCCCCTTCAGTGTATAGCATCTTACCTTACCTTGTCACACCACACTTTCTTTTTCCCCATACATTCCACATATTACCCTGGCCTACCCACCCCACCACCTCACTACCTCATCATGTGATCATATCATTGTCCCATGTTATGTGATCATGTGTCTCATCGTCTCATGTTATGTTATGATCTTATTACATTCTTATTATCCACATTACATCGTACTACTTATGTATGTACACACCTCACTACCCTGTGTATAGCACCACCCCCTCCCCCCTCCCTACCTCACTATGACATCTTGTCACTACCACATATGACTGATTGTCATGACATTACGACATATGACATCTTGTCACGACTATGACACATTGACACATGGTACAATACTATTTTACTAATTTCTATTACTAAACAATTATACTACCTTTACAATACTAATACGAGTTTAAACAGATAATAATAACGTAACCAATTAAAACTTTATATTATCAAAATAACTACAAACAAATATCAAATTAAAAAAACTATTAATATTCTAACTAATAATCATTATAATATTAAATCTTTAAACAATAAAATAATTATATTATCTCAATATCAATTAAATAATATAACTAAATTATTAAATACTAATTATATAAAATATAAAATAACTCAATAAATATTACAAAACTAATACGATCTGTTTCAGATAATATATATGTAATCAACTAATAAATAATAATAACTTAAATAAATAAACTATGTCAAAATTAAATTCAAAAAGATTCGTAATCAGAAAATCTTTAATCGGTAAAAATCAAATTATTACTGTCAACTTCAAAAACGGTAAAACAGTTACTTATAATCACGATAAAGTGTATGAAGTAATGAAGTCTAAACTCGACACAATGAATTGTTTCATCAAGTATAAATCATATACTTCTTCTACTTCAGTTCCTGTATCTGTCAGAGATTTAATGGAAGTATAATATACTTTCAAAATGGTGACTCACCGAACCAGATTAATACACAAACTGGTGAGATCTTAGGAGTGAATGGGTCGGTAGTAAATCGTAACGTACTTAATATAGATGGAAAACTCTATAACGTTAGTAGATAAATCGTGTACGTGTATGACAAAGGTTCAATTCCTTTCCACTCCACTAATAATAATAATAAAATAAAACTAAACTATGAGAAAATTTCATCACAACAAAGTATTAAATATACTTACAGGAGTAGTAGTATACTCTTCAGTCACACTAATAATAACTTGTTCACTAATGATATTGTTTAATCTTTTTGTAAACGGTGCTCCAACTTCCTTCGGAATATACGGGTAATACAAAATAAATACGACTCAATATCGATAATATAATAAAACAAACTATGAAAAATCTAATTAATCAAATCAAATCTCAATTTCCATTCAATCCAGAATCCGACTGTCGAGAAAAATATAACGAATTCATAATGGATTATTTATATGAAGAAATAATAATAAACCTATAATAATATGAAATATACACTAACCTGTGATAACGGTAAAGAAATCGATATGACTTCTTACATAATCCAACAATCAGAAAACAAAATAACTAGACAAGATGTTCTTAACAGAATAGAGTTCTATAAATCAACTAATAAATAACTAATAAAAATAAATAACTATGTCAACATTCTCATACACACTACTAAAAATCTCGTGGAATCTCTACGACAAACATTACACTAAATTAACTGAAGAACAAAAATCTAAAGTAATGAGTATTTACTATGACTTTTACTAAAATAAATACTATGAAATATAAAGATTATCCTCAAGAACAGATCGACGCGAAACTTAAACAAGTCGAAGAGTTCGAGTTAAAATTCGGTGTAAAACCAGTAAGTAAATCATGGAGAAAATGGTGTACTGATACTAAATACAGACAAAACGAGTGGAAATTCAGACAGAATATTGCAAACAGTGTTCAACCTAATGTAGATTACAGATGAGAAAACATTCACACAAAGTATTATTTAAGATCACCAACAAACAAGTTGAAGCAATCGAGAGACAATACTGGGCAAAATATAACAATGATACATTAGAATCTATGTTATTTTACAAACAAAATACGAATCAATAACGATAATATAATAAAACTATGAACGCAATTAAATTTATTAACAAATCAACTATTAAATTAAACAATATAACTTACAAAGGTTATCCAATCGGCGAGCTACCTAAAAGGTTTGCTTTTATTTACAATGCAGATACTGAACAAGAAGGTATCACTGAGTGGTTCAATTACAAAGGTCTTACTTATGTAGAACACACGCCTTCATTCTGGTCTTATGTCTAGTCCGAGTAATATGAAGGAGCTTCTTAACTATGCTGAAGCTCAGAAAAAAATCAGAGCAGACGGGCATAGACGTCTAACTCTCCTCAACGGATCGTGCAGTGGACTCACTGACAAAGAGTACAACAAAGTTGTAACAGGTCAGAAATCTAGTTTCGCGAAGGCTAGAAAGTTCACTCACAACCGTATGTGGCAAGAAACTCACAAGAAGTTTGACATTAAAGAATTAAAACTAATAAAACAAACACTATGAAAATAGAATTAACAGAAAACGATTGTACTTTTGTACACTATGTACTACGTATGTACGCTAACCAAACACCTGGTTTAGACCAAGAAGACAAAGATGAAATACGTGAAGTCGCGGCTAAATTTAAATAATATGACAGAAAAAATAAAAGACTTCGTAGAACACGAATTAAAGATGTTAGATCGTGGTATCGTAGCTACACCTAAAGAAGAGGTATTAGATATGTTTGCACAAGCAAACCATGGAACAAATGACTTCTTACTAATGCAAATGGCAAAAAACTATGGCTATAAATTAGCTTTATTAAACATGAAAGACAGATTTTATGAGTAAAATGAAAGAACTAGATCTTATAGCACAAGGCGTTGCGGATCACGTGAAAGAAATAATAGAAGATACTGTAGATTGGCAATTAGCTGATGTGGAATTAAGCGGTGATAGATATTTAGAAATGAAAGAATACGTAATAAACGTAGCGTTAAACAAATTATTACAAACATAATACGATTGAATTCAGATAATATAAATGTAACAAATAAATAATAAACTATGTATTGTAGATGTGGAAGTAATGTGCACGAAGTGCGAATCAAATTAGGTTATAAAACCTGTATGCCTTGTAGTACAACACAGACATATTCTTATGTGCCTATTATCGAGCACAAAACAGGTAATACAATACAAATCGTCAGTCAAGAAGTAAGTGCATCAGTGCATAGAGCTTGGCGGCGTAAATAAGTCCTAACAAACCAGCAAGACCAAAAAAGACTCTTGCAAAGGATTAGGCAGGTAGCTAGACGAGTAGCTTAATTAGATGAGTTTGAAGCTAACCATGAAAAATAGGTTAGATGATGGATTCTCATACATAAGTGAATTGCTAGTAGCTAGATGACGAGGCAGGAGGGCAATCGCGACGATAAATTCTGCGGTTGTTTTCAGAGGCCGATTCTAGCGGCAACTAGGTATGGGTGCTCCGACCGGGCGTGCTACTGACGAGTATGAGGGTTCGATTCCCTCGCTAGTTACAAATGTGCAGCGAATAAATAACGACGAGCCTTAACCAACAGGATCAAGCGAGCATGACTGCACACACGGGGGTGACTTGGTATTGACGTGATAGAAAGCCTATATGGAACTATTGCGGAAGAGAGTTCGAATCTCTCCACCTCCACTAAACTTAAAATAAAATAACTATGAAAAATCTTTATGAACAATTAGATGAGTTAATAGATACTATTAAATACTCACACGCTGCAGGTAATGAAGATCCTGATTACTTAGACGATGAATACTTTGAAGACGTTATAGAAGCGTGCAAAGAAATTGTAGAGTATACAAAATAAATACGAATAAAAACCGATAATATAATAAAACAAATGCAAAAATTAAATCTTTACGAACAACTAAAGCCTGAATACAAAACAAGTATCAGCGAAAACTTTAAAAACAGAAAACATTCACACGATGCTTTAATAAGAGCTCTCAGCGATGAGTACTACTTTACTGAAGTAAAATATGGTGACGCGTTTGATATTATGAATTCATGTGATCTAGATTTTCTAGGTGACGCATTTAACAAAAAATAACTATGACAAATTTACAAGAAGCAATTATGAACGAATACACAACTCCAAAAAACGACTGGAGACAAAGAAGAGTAGAATTAGTAGATTTATTTGCTAAAAGAATGTACGTTGAGTACAATATCAAAGAAATGACTACTGATAGACAAAAACAAAATGGCACAAGACAATTTGTTTTACCTAATGGTGATCAACTAGCGTCTTACAAAACAGGCTATGTCAGAAGATGTAACTCAAGTGATAGAATATATCAACTAAACAAAATGTATAAACGCGAAGAAAGATGGACTGTAATGACAGACGGTAAGCTAAGAACTATAAAATCTATATGTCATGCTAGAGAATTAATACATGATCCGCTTGCTAGACTAGTATACATTATAGAATTCTGCAAAAGAAACTATGGAATGAGAAACTTAACACTATATGATTTTTAATATGAGCAATTCAATAAGAAAATACAACGAACTAGTAGAGTCTGGCGATATTATACCAGGACAAATGCCTCTTAAGCAAGATGATAAAATATATATTACAGCTTTAGAAAATAAATTACACGATATATCTTGGCGTTTACAAGAGTATTATGGTAATATGTCAGACAAAGACTACTTAATAAACAAAATAGATAATATAATAAATAAAGAATTATGAACAAAGAAGAACTAGAAAAAAAAGTAAACGAGTTAGAAACAACACTAAACTCCGTAGAATTAAACGCTAAAGTATTAAAAGACGATTTAAAAGAAGCTAACAAAAAGCTAGCAAACGTTAACAAGCCCGAGCTATATCCTTCTCAAGTCGATGAGATAAGAGAAGCTGTGCACCAAGCTTTGCAACAAATAAGCTTTGATGAAACAAGCTCTTACAGCTATGACTTTGAAATCAATTACGATAATCAATTAGAACTATCTAACATAGAGTTTACTGACGTAGACGAGATCAACGAGACTGTGTGTGATTATATAGAAGATTGTTTTAATATTATACCTGCAGATGAAGATGAAAAATAAACAGACAATACCTAAATGGTTCAATGGCTCTGTATATGATAAAGGTGAAAAAGTTACTAACCCTTTTAGTGGCGAATCTTACGATCTTAACAATATAGAGCTATCTTTGTATGACTTTATTATGGGTTGTAATCACGTGTTTGCTATTGGCTCTAATAGAGTTAATGATGAAATGATAAAAGATTTTAATAAAGCATTAACTTGGTTTAGAACTAATAACACTAAAGCTTACATGGTATTACTTGATTAATGCTATACACATTTGCGCGGTAGAGCAGCGGTAGCTCGTTGGGTTCATATCCCAAAGGTCGGAGGTTCGAACCCTCCCTGCGCACCTAAATTAAATAATAAATTATGAGTACAAGAAGTTTAACAATGGTGGTAGATAGATCTGCCGCCGAAGACAACGAGCTAGGTTTTGCTTGCAACCCAAGTATACTTAGTGACAAAAGCTATGTAAATATGTATTTACATCACGACGGTTATCCTGAATATCAAGGTGTACAATTAGCTAAATGGGCTGAATATATGCAAGAAGAGAAAGGTTTTAACAACTTTGGCGATGGATCTAGAATAGCTTCACATTTAGCCTATGATTTTCATTACCCTAGTCAATACTTATATGCTGATGTAGGTGATATAGATCATGCTTATACATATATACTATGGACAGGTAAATCTAATGTATGGATTAGCTGTTTTAGTCAATATAATAGTAAAAACATATTTGTTTTACCTATAAAAAAAGTAATAGAAAAGTACGCTGGTAAGTATATATATACTGACTGGGCTTACAAATCAAATACGAATCAATAACGATAATAAATATAAAATGACTGACGAACAAATAGAAAAATTTGCACAAAGAATTTCTGAACTTGTTATACAAGGCCTAGAAGGTAAACAAAAAGAATGGGACGATGATTTCATTAAAAATATAGACGTTTATACTCAAGATGATGAGGAACAAAGCCTGTTAACCGACCTAGCTACGTACATGACTCAGTTAGATTTTAACTTACAACAAGAGAATTACACAAAGTGTGATGAACTAAAGAAAAAAATAATTAAAGTAGAAAAACAACTAAATAAATTCAAATAATATGAAAACACCAATTCCAAAATTAGACAAACAATGGTGGTATAACACACAATATAATAAAAAAACAACTAAATAAATTCAAATAATATGATAAAACCAATGCTCGCATACAAAGTAGACAAAAAACCTGTCGACTGGTCCGAGAATGTATACATGCAACCTAAGCTTGACGGTGTTAGGTGTGTAATTAAACTCGGCGATAACAACGAAGTACAAGCTTTTTCACGTACAGGTAAACCGTGGCTTAACATAGCTCACATTACTAATTCTTTGCACTACTTTTTTACACAAAACCCTGATATTATACTTGACGGTGAGTTGTATAATCATGATCTAAGAGACGATTTCAACAAGATCATATCATTAGTCAGAAAAACTAAACCAACGCCATCTGACAGAGATGAGGCATCTAAATTAGTACAATTTCATTGCTATGACTACATAGAAACTATACTAAACGAAAACTACAGCTACAGAATGGATCAGCTTAATACAAGCGATATGTATTCTTATTGTGTTAAACATGTATACACTACACGTGTAACTCAAGATCAAGCTAATATACAGCATCAAGCTAACCTAGATGAAGGTTACGAAGGTTCTATCTTACGTCTTGATAAGCCTTATCAGTGCAAACGTTCTTATAACTTGCAAAAGTTCAAAGACTTTCATGACACAGAAGCTTTTATTGTAGGTTACGAGACAGGTAAAGGCAAGAGGACTGGTACGCTTGGCAAATTTATAATGCTAGATGACGAAGGTATAGAGTTCGGTTGTCCACCGGGCAAAGGCTACAACTACAAGGATTTAGCTAATATACTAGACAATATAGGCGACTATATAGGTAAGCGTGCTACCTTTACTTACTTCGAACGTACACCAGCAGGTAGTTATAGACACCCAATGTTTAAAACCCTACGTAACTATGAGTAAACTAATATGGAAACTATACAACGAAAACATGATCAGCGAAGAAGTAGCGATGATATTATTAGACAAACACTATGAATAAAATAGAACCAACTAAAATTACTTTAAAATATTATAATAAAAAAATATCCACTGAAGTAGACCATTCAGATGTAACTTTAGAAGAGCTACATGATATGTGGTTAGAAATAGTAAGAGCAATGGGATATCACGAAAACACTATAAAAGAATTTTACGAATAATGAACATATTTTATTTAGACTCTGACCCTGTGAAGGCTGCGCAGGCACAATACAATAAGCATGTGGTTAAAATGATCTTAGAATCAGCCCAAATGCTTTGTACCGCGCATCATCATTATGATAACGGACACAACGTGCCTTACAAAAAAGCTCATTACAATCACCCATCAACTATATGGTGTAGACAAAACAGTAGACAGTACTATTGGTTGTTTCATCATATGTTAGCTTTAGGTGATGAGTATACTAAACGTTATAACAAAACACATTTAAGTATAACTAAATGCTTTGACGTGTTAAAAGATTGTCCTGTAGGTATGCCACTAGGTGGTGAGTTTAACGAACCTCCACAGTGTATGCCAGAGCAGTACAAGGTACCAGGTTGTAGTGTTACAGCTTATTGGAATTACTACGAGCGTGAGAAACACACTGTAGCTAACAAAAACGAAGAATTAAAATTTAGACCAGATGAATATATTAACATACATTTTAGTAACAGCAACTATATACCATGCTGATCCACGTCAAACAGACAGTACACCATTTATAACAGCATCAGGCGCACATATTGAAGAGTGTTGTCCTGGTGATCATAGATGGATAGCTGTTAGCAGAGACTTAGAAAACATAGGTTTTATATTCGGCGCACAAGTATTAGTAGAAGGCGCTGGAGAAATGGATGGAGTATGGACAGTACAAGATAGAATGAATAAACGATGGACAAACAGAATAGATTTCTTAGTCGACACAGACGTAAGAGGTGGAAGATGGGACTCTGTAAAAATAGAACTAATTTATGAGTAGAAGAAAACAATACCAGCATTTAATGTTTACCGATTTATTCGGTATAAGAACTAAAATTAAAAATTTTATTAAACCAAGGCTGACAAAAGCCCCTAAGAGTACTAAAGTAAGACCCTAATGTCACATAATAGAAACATGAAATGGTTAAATGATCGTAGAGTAAGGTATCGACAAGATCCTATAAACGACAAACCAACTGAAGAAACCGCTTTGTACAGCTACCATGAGAATGGTACATACGAATGTTATCACTTGTTTCGTAGCAAAGCAAAGATTACAACATATAGATCTTTGAAGTGGCATTTTTTAGTTTTATATTATTTAAATCAAGAGCACGGTTTACTACCATCTCACGTGTACGAGTTTATAGCTGACAAACAGAATGGTTTTGTTACCTTTTTTATCAGTGACAAAAAGCTACAAGAAATGATAGACGATGTCTTTAATACTGGTGGCGAACCACCAATAAACAAGATACGCAAAGTAATATTTAAAGACTATAGCGGGTTAACACCTAGCGAGAAGATGAGTATCGTAGGTAAACTAGTAGGTAGATCAAGCAGGGTAGACGAAGAGGCTATTTATCAATGCATGTTAGATTTAAACCATGATGGTAAGAATATAACGTGGTCAAGGATAGCCGGTCTACTTGATTGCTCTACAAGAACAATTCAACGTAAACTAACACAACAGTTAAAAGACGAAAAACAAACACTAAATATGGAAGATGAAAAAATATAATATAAAAAACTATATAAGATATAAGGAGGACTTAAAAAAGTCTATGCCTATTGACAAAGCTTTTGAAGACTATACAAGAGATGAGCTTATAATTAAGTTCTTACCTCTTGTAGAAAGTTTATCACGTAAGTTTGCAACATCTCAACAAGCTTCAGGTGTTCTAAGTATTAATGATCTTCTGCAAGAAGGATCTATAGGTTTAACCTTAGCTGTTGATAAGATAATATGGGAAACAATACTAGAATCTGACGACAAAGAAAAAACTATTAAATCTTTTCTATCTAAAAGAATCAAAGGCCAGATAAGAAGAGCTATAGACATGAAGCGTGGTGATATAAGAATACCTGAGCACAAGTTAAATGAAATACGTAACAACCCAGAAGATGACAAGATGGTCGCTATGTTTTTTAATTCTATATTTTCTAGCATAGATGAAAAACCTATGAACGAAGACAACTTTGTATATAACATAGAAGACAACTCACCCTCGTATAATATAGGCTTAATGAACGCTTACTTGATGGGATTAATAAAACAACATTTAACCTTTGAGCAAGGTGAGGTTGTAAGACTAAGCTATGGTTTAGACTGTGACAAGCACTCAGCTATACAAATAGCCAAAAAACTAAACATGCAAGTAAATACAGCTATAGTTAGAGTTTCACAAATAAAAAGAGACGGAATAAAAACTTTAATATCTAATACAGACCGCTCGCAAGTGATTGACTATCTGTAGTTTAAGTAAAAAATAAAATTTAATTAATAATGTTTATGTGTGATTATATATATAGACCAATAAATAAAACCTTATGACCATAAATGAAAAACTGGCTACAATCCAGACAAAGTTTAAATCTAAAAAATCAAGATTTAATTCCTTCGGCAAGTACAACTTCAGATCAGCCGAAGACATCCTAGAAGCAACAAAACCCTTTCTCTTAGAGTTAGGAGTATCAGTTACAATTAACGAACAACTTAATCTAACATTTGCAACAATGCCTATTATGGAATCTACTGCAACAGTTAGTGACGGCAAGAATGCTATACATGCTACCGCTATAGTTGGCGTTGACTTAAATCAAAAAGGTATGAATGTACCTCAACAATTTGGCTCAGCGTCTTCGTATGCAAAAAAATACGCATTAGGTAACTTGTTTTTAATAGACGATACAGCTGACAGCGATGCAACAAATGATCATGGCAAGAAGAAATTCACGCCAGCAACAACAACAAAACCAACTTTAACCTCAACGAAAGATCCAGCTTATGAAAAAGCGGTTAAATACGTAACAGCAGGTGGTAAAGTAGCGGCTATAAAAGCCAAGTATGCTATCTCTCAAGAAATAGAAGCGGCATTAACAACACTATAATATGAAAAAGCAAGAGGTATTAAAAGCGCTAGAAGATGACACTAACTACTACGGAGACTTTGGTAAAAAGTATCTAAGTAATTCAGACATTTCTACGCTATTAACAAACCCTTTAGCTTTAGGGCAGAAGATGGCTAACAGGCCAGCTTTTTTAGTAGGTGGATACTTTCATACAGCAATTCTTGAACCTGAAAAGCTTAAGAATTTTAAGATCGTAGAAGCAACAACTAGAAACACTAAAGCGTATAAGGAGATCTCAGGCGGTGAAATGTGTTTATTAAAACACGAAGTCGATCAAATAGAGTTAATGACAGAAAAGATGCTAAGCAACGAAGTATGTAGAGACTTAATAAGATCAGGCAACGTTGAATACGAACAGCCAGAGATTACAGAGCTTGAAGGACAAATGTGGAAAGGTAAAGCTGATATTGTAAACCACGATGAAAAACTGATTATCGATTTAAAGACGACAGCAGACATCACAAAGTTTAAATACTCAGCATCTAAGTACAACTACGACAGTCAAGCTTATATTTATAGTAAACTATTTGGGTACGATATGTTATTTATTGCAATAGATAAAAACACTCATCAAATAGGTATCTTTGATTGCTCTCCAGAGTTTTATGCTCGTGGCAAAGATAAAGTAGAAAGAGCAGTACAGGCTTATGAATTATTTTATAAGTCTGAGGACTTTGATCCTAAACAATATTTTTTAACTAAAACCCTTTAACAATGGCAAAAACCAGAAAAAACCAAACAAAAATCTGTAGTGTAACAGGACTAGAAACTAGTACAGACAATTTTTATAACAATCAAACGCATGTAAAAGCGGTTGATAATATGAGAAGAAACACAAACGCTACTAAGGATCAAATGCAAAGAATGTTTAACCAAATAAATAATTACGTATAATGGCAAGTATAATTAAAGCTAGTATAAACCTTAATGAAATACCTAAAGACAAGATCTATGTAGGTAAAAAAGGTAAGTACTTACCAATCACAATAACCTTAAATGATGAAGTCGATCAGTTCGGTAATCAAGGTCCAGTGGTTGTAGAACAATCTAAGGAGGAAAGGGAAGCTAAAGTACCAAAGACCTACTTAGGAAATGTAAAAGTGGTTTGGACCAACGGAGATAACGTTGCTACAGCACCAAGAGAAGATCAACCTCAACAAACAGCGCCGGCTGTACAACCGGTAGACTATGATTTACCATTTTAAATTAAATTAAATGCAGACAACAGAGATCAATGGATTTTTGATTGATGAATTCAATCAACATAAGCTTGAAGAAGGTAAGAAACAGGGGATTTGTCCCCTGTGCTCTTCTGATAGAAAACCTAAGAATACTAAAGCAAAGTGTGCTTCGTATGATTGGGAACGTGGTCTTGGTACTTGTCACAATTGTAATACATCATTTCAATTACATACGTATCAACGTAAAGGAGCTAGTGAAAAAGTATATGTAAGACCAGTTGGTCCACCAAGCGATACTGAATATCCTGAATTTGTTAGCGATAAAGTAATTGAATGGTTTAAAACAAGAGGTATAGGAACTCAGACTCTTACTGACCTAGAGGTTGGTGAGGGTCCTGAGTGGATGCCTCAGACCGGTAAAACCGAGAACGTTATAAAGTTTAATTACTTCATGGGCGATCAACTTATTAATATTAAGTATCGTGATGGACGAAAAAACTTTAAATTATATAAGGGTGCTGAAAAAGTATTCTATAATATAAACAGTATAGTTGGTTATGAGTATTGTGTCATAACAGAAGGTGAAATGGATGTGTTAGCTTTACACGAAGCTGGTATACCAAATGTTGTATCAGTTCCTAATGGAGCTACATTAAATTCTAACAACCTTGATTATCTTGATAATTGTATAGATTATTTTGAAGATAAAGAAAAAGTAATATTAGCAGTTGATTCAGATGAAGCAGGTCAAGCATTACAATCAGAATTAGTCCGTAGGCTTGGAGCTGAAGTTTGTTACCTAGCGTCGTTTGATGATTGTAAAGATGCTAATGAATATTTACAAAAGTATGGAAAAGAAAAATTATCAGAGCGTATTTCAGGAGCAAGACCAGTACCGCTTGAGAATGTTACAACGTTCAGGGATATTGAAGATGAAGTCACGGACTTTGTTCGCAATGGCTTTAAAAAAGGATTTCAAGTTGGGTTGTCTAATTTTGATGAAATCTTTTCAACATACACTGGTCAATTCATTACTGTTACTGGTATTCCTAGTTCCGGTAAAAGCGATTTCGTCGATCAAATGGTTGTCGGATATAATCGTAACTACGGATGGAAAACAGCGTTTGCTTCGCCAGAAAATCAACCAACTTATCTTCACGCTCATAAATTAATGCGTAAAACCTGGGAAGGTATGCCAAGAGCTGAGGATATACACGGAGACAAATGGAATCAAGTAGCAGATCATTGTAATAGTAACTATTTTCATATTGATATGGAGCGTTATACTCTTGAGTCAGTACTTAGAAAAGGTGCTGAGCTAGTTAAACGTAAAGGTATTAAATGTCTAGTCATAGATCCTTTTAACAAGGTTAGAGACGTAGACTGTAAGACCGAAGACGTTAACAGGTATACAATGGAGTATCTAACAAAGATTGAAGTCTTTGCTAAAAAGTTTGATGTGTTAGTATTTGTGGTTGCTCACCCAACTAAAATGTATAAAGACAAAGATGGTAAAATGGAAGAACCAACTATGTATAATATTAAAGGTGGTGGTGAATGGTATGATGCTAGTTATCACGGTATACTAGTTCATAGAGATTATGAAGCTAAAACAGTTAAGGCTAAAGTCTTAAAAGTTAAGTTCCAAAATCTTGGTGAGAATGGCGCTGAAGCTCATTTTAAATGGGAACCAAAGTCAGGTTGTTTTATACCTCACGAGCCTATAGCTATAAACAACGAGGCAATGCCTTGGGAATAGATGGCTTCAAAAAGTAAGATAAACATGGGTAAATATATGCCTACACAGAAGGACTTTGACGCGATGCAATGGTGTATAGCAAACAATATTAAAATATCACCAATGGCAAAAAGTACTTATGAGTGGTATATAGATATAGAAATAAACAATAAAAAAAATAGATCTCCCTACGTATATGTTAAAGACCAAATATGGCAAGAGATCTGGAAGTTTTATAAATACTATTACAAGAAATATGAGAAGTAAATTTATAACAGCAAACGAAGCGTTTAATTGTATATTGCACGAACTAAGAGTTGAAGGTGTGGATTTTGATAACACTAAAGCTCTGTTTAATGTAGGCTTTACAATTGAAGATCCGCTAGACAATCATATTAAAAACAAATATAGAAAATGGAGTCATGAATATGCTGAAGCTGAATGGCAGTGGTATTTATCAGGTGATCGTAACATAAAAAAGCTAGGAGAACTATATGGTAAGATACCGCCAATATGGGAAAAGATGGCCGATAGTAATGGAGACGTAAATAGTAACTACGGATATCAATGGCAGCGTAATAATCAAATTGATTACGTGATAGGCAAACTAAAAGATAACCCAAATACTAGACACGCAGCTATAAGTATATACGATGCTAAAGAATTTGATAAGTACGCTAAGGATACTCCTTGTACTTACGCGGTTCAGTTTACAATTCTAAACAATAAGCTTTGTATGTCTGTCTATATGCGTTCTAATGACATCTGGTACGGTTTCTGTAATGATCAGTATCAATTTTCATCATTACAAAAAATGATTGCAGACAGACTGTCTATTGACGTCGGTTGGTATTACCATCACGCACACAACATGCATTTGTATAACGATAAACTTTAAAATATGTACTATTTATACCACATACCAGGTAAAAAAATCGGAGTAACACGTAATCTTAATAACAGAGTTACCCTTATACAAGGTTATAAGGAGGGAGAGTATGAGGTTCTTGAACAGTCAGACGATATAGATTATATATCAGACCGTGAAATAGAACTTCAAAAGTCTTATGGCTATAAGGTTGATTTAAAAAAATATAAAAATCTAAAATTTAATAAAATGAAAATAAATGCAACAGAGCAAACATCAACATTTGACTGCCCAGTAAATAAATTAAAAGGCCGGCTAATGGACAACGTAGGTATGACATGGGAAACAACTCATGGTAAATTTGAGATATCAAACGACTATATACCTTGGATAATGGCAAATGTAAAAACATCTATGTTTAATGAAGGTAGATCTTACATTTATAACAAAGCTTTTTATGAAGCATTTTTTAATCCTAAAGATAGTCCTGACAAATGTGTCAAATATAATTTAGATTGTGAGAGATTTGATCTTATAAGAGACTGGGCGGCTACTAGAGGTATATACGACAAAGGTAATACTCATACACAATACGTTAAGCTTATGGAGGAGGCTGGTGAACTAGCTGAGGCTCTATTAAAAGAAGATGACCACGAAATATGGGATGCTATTGGCGATATGGTTGTAGTGCTTACTAATCTAGCTCATCAGACAGGTATGGACATAGAACAATGTATTGACAATGCTTACGGTGAGATAAGTCAGAGAACAGGTAAAATGGTTAATGGAACATTTGTAAAAGATAAATAATGAAAATAAAAACAGAAGATAAAATAGTTCAACAAGTCTTAAGAAAGATGGACGAACGTAGCTTAATAGGTCAGAAAAAGTACGGAGCAACTATGATGGAAGAGATTGAAGGTGAAGAAAAAGATCTTGATCGTTTCTTAGTTGATGTACAAGAAGAACTAATGGATGCTTTGTTATACATAGAAGCAGCAAGACGCTGTTTAACCGACGAGGTTGAAGAGGTTATGTTTAATAGAGCAGAAGCTTATGAAAAAAACATTTAAAAGAAAAAAAGGTCCTGTACAGTCGAAGAAGATATCATATGATGGTATCAACTTCGCCTCTGGGCTTGAGCGTTATATGTATATGGCTTTGAGAAAAGCTAAAATAACGTCTTTATATGAAGGTCAAACTTTTGAATTGTCAGAAGCTTTTGAATTTCCTTTTGAATCATACGAAAGATGTGGTAACGGTAAAGGAGAATACAAAAACAGAGGCAATAAAAAAATACTTAATATAAAATATACACCAGACTTTGTAGGTAAGGGTTTTATAATCGAAACTAAAGGTAGAGCTAACGAATCGTTTCCACTTAGATGGAAGCTATTTAAAAAGCTTATAACCGAAAGAAGGTTAGGACCACTTACGTTGTATAAACCTCAAAATCATAAAGAATGCGACGAGACAGTAAGATTGATCCTAGCCAAGCTAAAAGAATAGCTAGACAAAAATACGGAGAAAGGCAGTTTGATAAATGGTGGAAATGGAAATGGGAACAGTTTGGAAGAATAAGGTATAATGATTTAATTAAACAATGCAAAGAATATAAAATATGAAAGAAAAAAGAAACTGGAGTTTAAGTCTAGGAACTTACCCAGGTATTTTAATAGGAGCTAGAACTTACGACGAAGACACTCAAGTCACTCATGTGCTATACATACCTTTCGTAGACATAGCCTTAGAGATTTTTAAATAATGGGATTATTTGATGAGCGCATAGCGTACAAACCATTTGAATATCCTGAGTACTATACAGAAGGTTGGTTAAAACAAGCTCAAGCATTTTGGTTACACACTGAAATCTCAATGCAGAGCGATATAAAAGATTGGAATGAAAAACTTACAGAAAAAGAAAAGCACCTCGTTGGGAACATACTTCTTGGATTCGC
>Ga0307488_10000081_pt1 | contig 70920 bp, 58 predicted proteins | sample SB02metaG_FD_202248 | JGI IMG/M metagenome (GOLD analysis project Ga0307488, IMG submission 202248) | Sea-ice brine microbial communities from Beaufort Sea near Barrow, Alaska, United States - SB 0.2 | ecosystem: Environmental > Aquatic > Marine > Coastal | place: USA: Alaska | collected...
TGATGCCAGTCGCCGCAGAAGATTCCGGTTTCACAACCGTTAGCTTTTGCATTTTCAATAAACCAATCAACAAAATCTTCACAATCTTGATTGTGAACCTTTGAATTGCCCTTCAATCCAAAGTGTATGTCGGTAAAGACTGCTGCTTTTTTAAACAAAGTTTATAACTCCTATAATATACATGTTTAATTATATAGCACTTTTATACAGTTGTCAACCTATTTTTTGATTGACGAGTATATAGTTGAGCCTGCTGACTCGTTGCGTTTAACACTAGCTTCCCATTCACCTTGATTTTGTCTTGTGAAGCTAGGATTCAAGTCATTCATTTCAAGAATGTCGTCTCGAATATTTTGATTACGTTTTTCAATGTTAATAACACGCACAAAGCTGTTTGTAACTGCTGCGGTGTAGTAAGCAAACGGATTATCAGACTTAGATTCGTCAAACTGTAAGCCAATCTGCGCAAGTTGTAAGATTGCTTGTCCTTTCATTTCGTCGTTATAAGTATAACCACGAACGTTGCCACGAGTAGCATATCTTTCGCACAGTTTCATCCACATCATCGCAAGATTATTAGTTGCTTTGCCGTTGTCTTTTGAAAAACTACCATTTTCCATACCACCGACCCAATGGCTTTTACCTACAAGTACTAGTTCGTCGTTCTCGTTGTATTTGTAATGTTGGAAGGGTGGAAACGGAAGCTTGACTTTTGTATCGGCTACTGTTTTTGGATTTTTCTTACGCCCAGGTTCTTCTGGAATGTGTTCAAACGTCATTACACGAAATATTAATTCTTCTTTTGTAATATCTTTGTAGTCAACTTCGCATTCTGCTTGTTTGACTTTTTCACCAGCATTTTTTCTTGCTTCGTATGCTTCGTTACTTAATCGTTTAGCTTTTTTTCGTTTTGCTTCTGTAATAGTCAATCTATTAATTTTATCTACGCTAGGTAAAATAAGATCGTAATCACCATATTCCTTTTCAATGTAGCTATTAAAGGTATTTTTTGATCTGTGTATCTCTTTTAAGATATCTTTGTTATTTAGATAATTTTTTTTACGCATGTGATCTCCAGTTATGTTAATACTATTATAATATACATACATAATTTTGTCAACTAAATACTAGTGGAGAAACACGAATTATGGCAATCTTTTCAGGATTTAATCAACTTAATAGTAAAATTAGTAATGCGTTTGTAAACGTACGACAAACTACTCAGACTATTAATAATTTTTCAGCTAATATAGGAAGAACTAGTAGTCAAGCTACTAGTTTTATGAACGGTAACAATGCAATTACTCGAAACATTAGCGAAATAACCGATACTGTACGTAATGTACAAAATTTATTTGGTATAGGAAACGTAAATGCAAGTAATGTTGGTAGTTCTGTTAGAATGATAGGCAATGCTGTACAAAACGTTGGTTATAACGCAGCACCGCCCGACCGTGCAATTTCTCGTGCAGTTATCCAAACTAATACTTCGCTAATTAATACCAACGACTGGCGAGTAAGTATAAGTGTTCCGAGTGTGTTCAAGCCTAGTGCAATATTACAACCACTCTTTGAATCAGATAATAAAATGATTTTTCCGTTTACACCTAGTATACTAATAGGGCATAGTGCAAATTATTCACCAATACAGCCGACCCACACAAATTTTCCCTTCCAAGCATATGAAAATAGTCAAGTTGATGCATTTACAATTACTGGTGAATTTTTTAATGAAAATGAAGAAGATGCAAGATACTGGATTGCATGTTTGCACTTTTTAAGAAGTGTTACTAAAATGTTTTACGGTGAAAGTAGCCCAATCGGAAATCCCCCGCCTATAGTAAGATTAAACGGATACGGAAATCATGTGTTAAATAATATTCCAGTTGTAATTACAAATTTTACAACTGATTTGTCGGCCGATGTTGATTACATAGAATGTGTAGTAGATGGACAAGTAGATTATGTTCCTGTTCAATCGTCAATGACAGTACAGTGTACACCAAATTATGCAAGACGTTCTGTCTCAAGATTTAGTTTAAATTCTTATGTTGGTGGCGGACATACAGGCGGACCGGAAGGATTTGTATAATGGATAGTAAAATAAATGGCCCGTATGGGGCTACATCAGTAACTGATTCTGGTTATTTAGATATTATGAAAGCAAGACCGGTTCCTGTTGCAGGAGATGACATTCTTTATGAAATAACACCTGCATATACTTATAGACCAGATTTATTGGCTCACGATTTATACGGTAAAAAAGAACTGTGGTGGGTCTTTGCACAACGCAATGTAGATGTACTTAAAGATCCAATATTTGATTTTATTGCTGGTACTAAAATATACCTCCCTCAGGGAACTAATTTAAGACAACGTCTAGGATACTAAATGGCATTTAATATCGGAAAAATTTTATCAACTGTTAATACTGGCGTTAGTAAAGTGAATGCAGTCTCTTCAGCAGTGTCGTCTTTAAGTAGTATTAACAGTCAACTTAGCAATATTAGTAAAATTAATAGTAGCTCAGTTAACTCTTTATTATCAGGCTCTGCTGCTGGAAATTTACTAACTAGCGGAATTTCAAAAGTTACTGGAGCATCGTTTGGTTTAGATTCGCTTAATTCATTAGGCTCTAATTTATTAGGATCAAACTTAAAGTTTGGCGAAGAGTTAAAAGGTTTAGCCGTTACACCTATTAGAATAGTATCACGCTCGTCGGCTGAACTATTTTTAGCCACTGGCGGCCGATTTGAAGCACTTCGTCAACAAATTGAAACTTTAAAAACTGATAGTGCATTTGAAAACTTTATAGACAATTCTACTACGCAGCCGTGGGATTCAAGTAATAATGCTAGAAGAACATCTATAATTAATAATGCAGGTAATTCGCCTAGCAGAATTCCTAATCCATTGAGAAATCACAACACTAATAACTATATTATTACATTAGGTATTCTTAGTGCAAAAGAATTTAATAATCCAGAAGGTCTTCGTACTACCGGATTTACAAACTACCTTATTAAAAGTGGCGGCGGCGATTACGGAACGCGATATAGAAATGCAGGCGAAGGTAACGAAAATGCAGAATATTTTATTGAAGATTTAGAGTTTGATGCCGTTATTGCACCTAATCCTAATACAAATGTTAGCTTAGGTACTTCGCTAAGTTTTACAGTCAATGAACCGTTCTCGATGGGTAATTTTATCGAAGCAATTATCGGAGCTTCTGCAACGGCCGGCTTTAAAAATTATTTAGATGCACCGTTTTGTCTAAGAATAGACTTTGTAGGCTGGGACGAATATGGCCACACTGATATAAATTATTTAGCACAACCTATTTTTATGCCACTTAAATTTACAAAAATAGATTTTAATGTAAGCGGAAAAGGAAGTGTGTACGCAGTCCAGGCAGTACCGATGAGCGAAACTGGACTAGGCGACGACATTAATAAAGTACCTGTTGATATTAATGCCAATGGTTCATTAGTACACGAAGTATTAGAAACTAACGAACGGTCTATAACTGGTGTTATGAATCGTAGAATTGAAAGTCTTGAAAAAGTTGGCGCATTAAGTCCTTTTGATAGATATGTAATTGCTTTTCCAAAGAATAATAATGCATTACTTGATTATATTAAATCGGGCGCAATTGATGAAGTAAAATTAACATCGACAGTGGCTGAGATTATTGAGTCTAATAAGGGCACCGGAATTGATCCTAGACTAGCTGCTGCTGCCGCTAAAAAAACTGCCGAAGCGCGAAAAATTGTTATTACACCTAAAGCAAAGTTATATGCTAAATTAAAAACATTTTCTGAAACACCCGAATTAATGAACGAATTAGGGTTAAGCGTATTAATAGAAAACTCCTCTGATAGTAAAAATGAAGCCCAAGCATCACAGTCGGCCGCAAAAGTGGCAAACTCTGATGGCACACCTAGCGACAGAACTGACAGGGCATCAAAAACAATGGCCCCTGCTGAAAAATCAGCGGATTATCAATTTGGCCAAGGTGAAACTATTACTACAATTATTGAAAAAGTAATGTTACAAAGCAAGTTTTGCCGAGATAATGCAAGTCGAGAATCTAAAAATGGTATGAAGAAATGGTTTAAGATTGATACCCATGTTTTTATATCTGAAGATGTAAGCGGTGAAGAAACTATGGGGCGTGCTCCTCGAGTATATGTTTATGCTATTATGCCTTACGAAACAGACGAGGCTAGGCACTTAGCACCAAATCAAACTCCTACAAACACTAAGGGCTTAAAAAGTTCTGCTGCTAAAGAATACAATTACATCTATACTGGAAAAAATGAGGATGTATTATCTTTTGATATTAGTTTTAACAACGCATTTACACAAAATGCTTTTTCTAACCTAGGCCAAAATACTGGCGGCGCTGCCAGCGGCACAGGTGGTGCTGCAACAGCAGCCGGTGCTAACGCTAGTACTACTGGCGCAAAAACAGGCGGACTGTTTAGTGCTCCTAGTAATGAGCCAACCGGCGCAATTGCAGAAAAGAATAAAATGATACAAAGTGCTGCGTCTAGATCTAGCGATATTAAGACTAGTATAGCAGAAACATTCCATCATAATCTAGTAAATTCTACAATTGACTTGTGTACTGCCGAAATGGAAATTATGGGCGATCCGTTTTTTATACCGCAGCAAACAGGAAACTATTCTGGATTAAAAGGATCTCATCCAAATTCAAACACAGACGGCACAATGCGGTATAATGAATCAGAAGTATTTGTAAATGTAAATTTTAAAACTCCATTTGATTATCAGATATCAGGGTCAACTATGGAATGGCCGCAAACAGTCCCTCAATTTAGCGGGCTTTTTAGTGTTTGGGCAGTGACAAATAATTTCAGCGGCGGAAAATTTACTCAACGCTTAAAGATGATTCGTAGAAGAGGACAAACTAACGAGCCAACAAAATCACGTGCCGGCGTTGTTCAAGCTGATTCATCTTCTGCACTTAATAAGAAAGTACCATCTGGCCAACCAGCAGGCAGACCAAACTTGCCTAAAATAACACCTGCAGCAGTTTCTGGCGTTAATAATCCATTTGGTGATGTCGGCGCATCTATTGCTAATGCAGCAGGTGTATTTAAAAATGATATATTTGGTGATGTAAGTAATACTGTAAATTCGTTTGCAGGAAATCTTTCTACAACATTTGGCGGTCTAAGCACTAACTTGTCTTTTGATGCACTAACTGATGCAGCAAGTGCATTTAATGGCATTAATTCAAGTGTTGGCGGCGTATTGGGTGCAGCAGCTAATCAGTCAGACGCACTTCAAGCAGCAATACCCGGTGTCGAAAGTTTAATAGGGCAGGCAACTGCACTTCAAGGTCAACTACCTGCATTATCTTCAATTGGCGGGAATTTAGGAAATGTTATGGGAGCATTGGGCGGAATTTCAGAAAAAATACCCGGCGGATTAAAGGGCGCAGTAAATAAAATTTCGAGCGCTGCTGCTGCATTATCAAACATTACATCAGCTGGTGTATTTCCTAAAGTACCTGCTGCACCGCCAGACATGACTTCATTATTACGCAACTCAATGCCATCAATTCCAAATGGTGTTGCAAAAATTAGTCCTGCAAACTTACCACCGGCACCACCAACAACTACGTATGGAAATAGTCCATACGGTGAGTTTGGCGATCTTCCTACACCTGCAATAGTAGCCAACCAAACAGCATTATCTAATGCAGGAACTACAGCATCTACAACAACAACGTCAGGCGGCAGGACGACAACTTTTACTGCTCCTGTAAGTTCGCTAACTCCTGCAAATACTGCTATAGCAACATCACCAAATGGAACTCCTTTAGGTGTTACTGTAGCAGAGTATAACGCAATGTCTGGAAGAGAACAAAGTTATTTAAGAAAAAATACAACAGGTACTATTGCAAATAATAGAAGATTTAAAAATTTAAACCAAGTTTCTCAGATTACCGGAAATGACCGCGTTGTTTCGGTAACTAATAATATAACACGTAAAGGTCCTCAATAATGGCTAATAATCCACTAGACGAAATTGCAGCAGACTTAAAAGTTTTAGGGTCACCAACAGTCGGTGCAAATTTAAACAAAAATAATCTTGCATTTTCTATTCCAGAAATACCAGTCGCGGCTGCGCCTAGTAATGTTATTACTAAGGATGCAATTTATTCTAGACAAACGGCTGATGCAATTGCAACAATGACAGTTGTGCAGCGTGAAGAATATTTTAAATCTCTTGGAATTTTGCCACCTTCTGGAATTATTCCATCAAATCCAACAGGACCGTTCCAATCAGACGCGGTATCGGCACTATTAAACCAGACAACTCCTAGCGCAGAAACAATTGGTACTAACTTATTACCAACACCGTCTATCACAATGCCGGTTCCGTTAACATCAGGTGCAACTGTGCAAACTTCTGCATTACCAGCAGCTGGCCCAGCTAACGCATATGGATCACACGCCGACGGCGCTAGTCCGTATGTCTATCAACCTATAGATTTATATGACGATAGGTATGATTTTTTAACAGGGCAAAAAATCCGCACTGGTGCAGCAAGCGGAATTGGTGGCGGAGCAGGGTCAACGAGTACTGCAGGAAATATAGGATTACCTGCAGAAGCACAAGAACCGTCTGCAAATTCTCTTAGTACAGTTGATAGAGCAACTGCTGGACCTAGATAACAGGATAACAAATGGCAAAAAGTTCGTATAGAAGAAGTACCAGTAGAAATATTGCAGTAAAAGATCCAGGCCCGTTTGAGGCTATAGTAGTTAATCATCTTGATACTCGATATATGGGTGGCTTAGAAGTAGAATTATTAAAATATACAAGCGCTGGCGGAACTCCGGAAAAATCCGGGCAGCTTTTTAACGTGAGATATCTATCTCCGTTTTATGGAATAACGCCCAACAAAGGGTTAACGCCTAACGATGGTTATCAATTTACACAAAAATCTTATGGTATGTGGATGGTACCTCCAGATATCGGATCAAAAGTTTTAGTAATGTTTGCAGAAGGAAATCCAAACTTTGGATATTGGATTGGTTGCATTCCTGATGATTATATGAACTTTATGGTACCTGATGGTAGAGCAAGCACTGAAAAAACAACAGGCGATACACCGCCAAACTTAAAGGGTGCAAAATTACCAGTAGGTGAATATAATAAATCAACTGAAACCGGTGAATTAGTTGATCCTACACTATTTGATAAACCGTATAACAAAGATTTTACAGGAACATTAGAAGTACAAGGATTAATCTTTGATGAAACTAGAGGAACAACTACAACAAGTGCTAGACGAGAAACACCTAGTATGGTGTTTGGCGTTAGTACACCTGGGCCGTTAGATAGAAGAAACACTGCTCCAAAGTTTTCCGTAGGCACTGCCGATGATAAAACTGAAATTCCATATAACAGATTAGGCGGATCTAGCTTTGTAATGGACGACGGTGACGATAATCTAGTTCGAAAAACTCATGCCGAAGAAGGGCCGCCGGTATATGTAAACAAAGAAGCTGCTGAAGAAGGCGGCGACATTACTATACCTCATAATGAGCTATTAAGATTTCGTACTCGCACCGGGCATCAAATATTAATGCATAACAGCGAGGATTTAATTTACATTGGAAATGCCAGAGGCACTACTTGGATTGAAATGACCAGTGATGGCAAGATTGATATTCATGCTCAAGATAGTGTTAGTATTATGACAGACAATGATCTTAATATTACAGCGGAACGCGATATTAATATGGAAGCAGGTCGTAACATCAATATGAAAGCATCGGCGCGATACAGCAAAGGTGCACCACTAGACGGCAGCGGTTTAGAAAGTGGTCGTATACAATTTGAGGCAGTATATAATTACAATTTAAAAGTTGGCGCAGATGCCAAAATTACAATTACTAAAAATTTACATACTGGCGTAGGCGAAAATCAAAATATTAGTACAGGTAAATTTTTACATGTTAATACGGGACAAGATAATCGACTAACTGCTGGAGCATACACTCATATTAATAGCGGTAAAGAACATAGAGAAACTGCAACATTTATTCATATGAATGGCCCGTCGGCAGCAATAGCAAATCAAGCAAAACTAGTAATACCCTTAGACACTGTTACACTGCCGTATATTTTTCCTGGCAGTGTAACGCCGGTTGCATATGAAAGTATATTAACAAGAGCACCGCAACATGAACCGTGGCCGCACCATGAAAATCTAGATCCTGCTTCATTTAAGAAAGCAGAAACTGATAGAGAAGCACCTGGCGGACTACCGACAGCGGACAGAATTATTACCCCTGACACATTCTTTAAAAATAAAGGCGGCAGAGTTTCAAGTGGATATGTTTCTGGATCAGGTGGAAGTATTTCCAGTGGTTACGGCGGCAATGCACCTGGAGGAACAAGCTCAGGTACTGGTGCAATACCAAAAGACAACTATAATAGTAATTTTGAATATAGTGATGAGTTAGGTTCACTAAGTGCAAAATACGAAAGCAGAGGAAGTAGTACTGTAATTGGATGGGATAGCACCGGTGGATTTAGTTACGGTAAGTATCAACTTGCTGCAAAGGTCGGAGCAATGGACGGATATTTAAATTTCTTAAGTAAGAAACATCCAGATGTATATGCTAAATTACAAGCAGCAGGCGGTGGCAGTGGTGCAAAAGCAGGAACAGATACATTTAAACAGACTTGGACCGAAACAATGAGCGACCCCGAAGCTGCAGAAACTCAACACGAATATGCAGTTATAACTTATTTTATACCAGCAGCAAACAAAGTGCAAGCATCAACGGGTATAGATGTAAGAGCTATGTCTAAGACTGTCCAAGATGTACTATGGTCTACGTCTGTTCAACACGGTGCTGGCGGCGCAAACAAAATATTCCGTAAGTCAATAGACAACACTGGGACAACAACACCAACGGATCAGGCATTAATTAATGCCGTATATAATGAAAGATCTAAAGATAACGGCATGGGTTATTTTCCAAGTAGTTCTGCAGGTGTTAGAGCTAGTTGTGTTAAGCGATTCCAAAATGAAAAAGCAGATGCCTTTAAGAGTTTAGAAGAAGAAATTGCAAAGTCTTCAATTGCTACACAGACTAACAGTGATACATTTGTCCCTTCACCCGGACCTCAATAATAGGGTAAATATAGTATGAGCGAATTAGAAAAAAACTTATATAAACGTGTAACTGTTAATCCAAAAAAAATAGTTGCAAAGTCTAGTAGAGCCTATAAAGGATTTTCTACAATTAACGAAAATGCTAAAGGATTTTCGTTATATGATTTTGATTTAATTAAACAAGATTTAATTAATTATTTTCATATTCGTCAAGGAGAAAAACTAACAGATCCTAGTTTTGGTACGATTATATGGGATCTGTTGTACGAGCCTTTTACAGAAGACGTACAAACTGCAATTATTGATAATGTAACAACTATCATCAACTATGATCCTAGACTAGGTGTTAATTCTGTTGTAGTAGATGCATATGAACAGGGTATTAATGTAGAATGTTCTGTTATATTTTTACCATATAATATTTCAGAATCTTTAAAGTTTAGATTTGACCAAAGAAACGGGTTATTATAATATACACACTTTATCATATCAGATAAATATTATAGTAAACAAGGAATCTAAAATATGTCTTCATCTGATAGACAGTCAAGGCTTTTAGTAGCAGAAGACTGGAAAAGAATATACCAATCCTACCGCAATGCGGATTTTCAAAGCTACGACTTTGATAATCTTCGTCGCACAATGATTAACTATTTGCGTCAAAATTACCCAGAAGATTTTAACGATTATATTGAATCAAGTGAATATCTTGCTTTAATTGATATGATTGCGTTTCTTGGACAAAACTTATCATTCCGTATTGATTTAAATGCTAGAGAAAACTTTTTAGAAACAGCAGAACGTAGAGAAAGTATTTTACGCCTTGCACGTATGCTATCTTATAATCCTCGTAGAAATCAAGCAGCAAACGGTCTATTAAAAATTGAAACTATTAAGACAACTGAAAGTGTTTTTGATAGTACAGGTCTTAACCTTGCAAACATTGTAGTTAAGTGGAACGACTTGGCTAATTCAAATTATTTTGAACAGTATTTAAAAATATTAAATTCAACATTGCCTCTTGCAAATTCTATTGGTAATCCTTTAAAGTCTGCAACTATTTCTGACATAGTAACTCAGAAATATAGATTTAATGCAACAAATACATCTAGTGCAGTGTTTCCTTTTTCTAAAAGAATAGAAGGAGTTGCAACTGACTTTGAAGTAGTAAGTTCAGATATTCAAAATGATTCTATTGTAGAAGAACCACCACTTCCGGGTACTAGTCCTGCGTTCTTATTCCGTGATGACGGTCAGGGCACTGCTAGCTCTAATACTGGATTCTTTATGCATTTCCGCCAAGGAACACTTGACAGTGGTAATTTTACAGTGTCTAATCCTACACCTAACCAATCTGTTGCAGTTGACGCAACAGATATTAACAATTCAGATATATGGTTGTATGAAACAGATACTAACGGCTTTGAAACAACTGCATGGACTAAAATTGATGCAGTTGAAGGCAACAATGTAATTTACAATAGTCTATTTCAGGGATTACGTAATGTGTATGCTGTTACTACTAGAGTAGGTGATAGAATTAATTTAGTGTTTAGTGATGGTATCTTTGGTAATTTACCTGCAGGCGGATTTAAAGTATATTATAGAACTAGTTCAAATGCTTACAGTACAATTACACCAGGAGCAGTGGGTTTAGTTTCTATAGAAATTCCGTATCAAAGTAAATCTGGAAGCTTAGAAACTCTTACTATTGGGTTGCGATTAAAGTATACAGTCAGTAACGGAGCACCAAGTGAAACTGATGAAGAAATTAAACAAAATGCACCAGCGACTTATTACACACAAAATCGTTTAATCACAGGCGAAGATTATAATATTGGCCCGTTGGCAATTAGTCAAGATATTATTAAAACTAAAAGTACTAATAGAATTTCAAGCGGAATTTCAAGATATTTTGACTTAAAAGATGTCAGCGGAAAATATAGTAATACAAGTTTGTTTGCCGATGATGGCTTAATATATAAAGACGAGTTTCTAGAAAAAACAAGTTTTACATTTGCAACTCAAAGCGATATTGAAGGGATTCTGTATAACACAGTTGAACCAATACTAGCAAGTGTAAACACTAGGAATTTTTATCTAGGCAAGTATCCTAAAACTATTGTTTCAGACCTTAATGCATCGTGGAATCAATCAACTTCAGAAACTAATAAAACTACCGGACTATTTCAAGACGTAGACGATAGTGCATATGCAGTTGGCTCTTTTACAGCAAATAGTTTGCGATTAGTAGAAGCAGGCACACTGTGTAGATTTGTTGCTCCTTTAACTAGTTTAGGAGAAACTCAATATTTTAAAAGCGACGGCACATTAACAACTAATAATACGTTAATTGGAATTAGTACATATAAATGGACTAAAGTAATTGCAGTTTCAACTGATGGCACCGTAGTAAACGCTAGCGGCATTGGACCAATTATGTTTAATGATTATATCGAAAATGGTGTAATTTTAGATCAGATTATTCCTAAACTATCTAGAACACTAATCAATGATGTTAAAACACAAATAATTGATCAAGCATTTTCTTATAATGATTTTGCGTTAAGATATGATGCTGAACTTCGTCAATGGATAATGATTACGGCTAGCAACATTAATACTGTTAGTAATTTTGCTTTAGGTAAAGCAGGTGACGAAAGTTCTCAGAATCTTGACTCAAGTTGGACATTGTACTTTAAAACTGATGGCGAAAAATATACAATTTCTTATCGTAATCTAAGATATATAATGGAAAGCGCAGACGAAATTAGATTCTTCTTTGATGCTGCTGACAAAATTTATAATCCGTCTACTGGGCAAATTGTTAGAGATAGAATTGATATATTAAATATTAATAGACAAGTTGGTAAACTTATACCGTTCTCAAAAGATTTTGTTTGGACAATTACTGATGCATTTAGAGATAAAGAAGGTTATGTAGATTCTCGAAAAATTCAAATACAATTTATTGATTCTGATGATGATAGCGTAGTTGATGATCCAGAAATGTTTGAGCAACTAATTTCTCAAGATGATGTCACTATTGCCGACGAACTAAAAATTATATATCAAAAGAAATATACTACAACTGATGGTGTAGAAGATTTTAAATATTTTTCAAATCATAATAACGAAATTATATTTGTACAAAATGAAACAGCAATTGCCCCTTATAGTTCGCGAACTGAAGGACAAATTTTTTACTTACTTGAAGAAAACATATTTAGGACTCTTAATAAGGCATTAAACAACACATCAATTAATACAAATTATAAAGCATATACTGGCAGAGCAGGTTTAAAATTCCATTATATACATGTTGCAGACAGTAATTATAGAATTGATCCTAGTGCTAGTAATTTAATTGATACTTATGTTTTAACAAAAACCTATGATGAAAATATACGTAAATACATTAACGGAACGTTAGCAGTATCGCCTCGTCCTCCAAGTAACGATGAATTATTTCGTTCTTATGGATCGGCTATAAATGCTATAAAAAGTATTAGCGATGAAGTAATTTATCACCCGGTAAAGTATAAGATATTATTTGGTAGCAAAGCAAACAAAGACCTACAAGTGAAATTTAAAATTGTAAAAAACAAATCATTAGTATTAAATGACAACGAACTTAAAGCAGACGTCGTTAGCCTAATTGATCAATTCTTTGCAATTGAAAATTGGGACTTTGGCGAGACTTTTTACTTCCAAGAGCTTAGTGCCTATATTATGAATCAACTAAGTCCAAAACTGGTAAGTATTATTATAGTTCCGCGCCAGGGCACACAGTCGTTTGGTAGTTTATTTGAAATTAAGTCTGAACCAGATGAGATTTTTTTAAGTGCAGCGCAAGTATCAGATATTGAAACTATCGACGAAATAACAGCTACAGAACTTCAAGCAAGCGGTACAGTTATTACTAGTGTATCAACTACTACCTTATCAGGCATAACAAGTGCAGCATCTACAAGCTCTACATCTACAACAAATACCGGCGGCGGTATTTCAACTACAAATAACAGTACAGGAAGCAGCTACTAATGGCGTATAACAATAATCAGAATGAAAGCGCATTACCAGTTCCGGGTAATGACAAAAGAACATCTGTAGATTTTTTACCTAAGTTCTTTAGATCTGAAGCTAATAGAAAATTTTTACAATCTACGTTAGATCAAATGATTCAACCGGGCGTAGCTGAAAAATTAAACGGATATATTGGTAGAGAAACGGCAAAAGCATTTGTTCCGTCAGACAACTATATAGCCGATGTTTCCGCTGCCCGAAAAAATTATCAATTAGAACCTGCAATTGTAATTAAAGATAATGTCGATAATGTAACTTTTTATAAAGATTATAATGATTATATTAACCAATTAAAAGTGTTTGGTTCTAATACTACTGATCACAGTCGTTTAAATGGTCAAGAAACATATGCATGGAACCCAAATATTGATTGGGATAAATTTGTAAACTTCCGAGAATATTATTGGTTGCCTAATGGACCTATTAGTATTCCTATTAGAGGACAAAGTCGAGATATTGTTAGTACATATTCTGTTTCAATACTTAACGAAGACGACAATAATACATATGTGTTTAATGACGGATTTGAAAAAAATCCCACATTAAAATTATACAAAGGGCAAACATATAGATTTAACATTTCTACAATCAACGAGCCGTTTGCTTTTGCAATATCAAGAACATTTACACCAGGTATAGAGGTCCTTGATCCAAATGTGTCAACATTATATAATGATGGCATTACTAAATTTGATGCAGATGGAAATACAGTAACAACTGAATATATTGAATCAGGAACAATAGAATTTACTATTCCTATAAATGCTCCTGATAACCTTTATTATATTAGTAAAAATAATATTGATACTAGTGGTGTTATTAGAATATATGATGTAGAAGAAAATACATTTCTTGATGTTACTGCTGATGTTATTGGTAAAAAATATTATACAAGTTCTAACGGTGTAGAACTTAGTAATGGAATGAAAGTTATTTTTCAAGGCGATATAACTCCTGTTCAATATGAATCTAGTCAATGGTATGTTGAAGGTGTGGGATCGGCTATTAAATTAATAAACGAACAAGATTTGGTTATTCCTGCAGCATACTCGACCGAACAGCTAGTACCTTACGATGCTGATAATTTTGACGTATTGCCGTTTGCAAATGCAAGCGCATATGCTGCTACAAAAGATTACATTGTTATTAATCGTGCAAGTCCTGATAGAAATGCATGGAGTCGTTATAACAGATGGCACCACCGTGACGTAATATTAAAAAGTGCTGCTTATAATAACATCCCAGAAACTATTGACGAAGTCAATCGAGCAAAGCGTCCTATTATTGAATTTGAAGCCGGGTTAAAATTAAACAATTTTGGTAGTTTTGCAAAACAAGACGTTGATCTAGTTGACACATATACACTTGATGTATTTTCAACTATCGAAGGTCAAATTGGATATAATGTCGACGGCATTGATTTTGCCGACGGCATGCGTATATTATTTACTGCTGATACTGATAATCTTGTTAACGGAAAAATCTATCAAGTTAACTTTATCAATGTTAACAACACTCGACAAATCAGTCTAGTAGAAGCTACTGATTCGTATCCGCAAGATTTAGAAACAGTATTAATTACTGAGGGTAAGTTTTATGCAGGAAAAAGTTTTTATTACTTTAATAATAAATGGAATCTTGCTCAAGAAAAAACTACAACTAATCAGCCACCATTGTTTGATGTATGCGATGTCAACGGAAACAGTTTTAGTAATGATACTTATTACGGTTCTACAACATTTAACGGTACTAAAGTATTTTCATATGCCGTTGGAACTGGCACAAATGATATAGAATTAGGATTTCCTTTATCTTATAGAACAATTGAAAATTCAGGCGATATTGTTTTTAATTTTAACTTATCAAATGACACCTTTGAATACCAAGACGAAAATGATTTGTTTACACAAGAAATTAAATCAGGATATCTTAAAAAATATACAGACCTTAATACCTTAACTTATGTTAACGGATTTAGTAGCACTCCTACTAACAGTAAACAGTGGGTAATTAAACAATATTCTGCAACTAATTTACAATTAAATAATTTTAAAATAGATGTATACGATAATGCTGGTTCGTTAAACGACTTAACCACAGTAGTATATTTAAATAATAATATTCAATTGCAATTACGAGATTACGAAATTGATCGTATCAACAATCATGCTTATGTTAGATTTTATAATGACCTAACAGTTAATGATGTAGTTAAACTTAAAACAAATTCATCTACTATTAAAAATACAAATGGCTATTATGAATTTCCGTATAACTTAGAACGCAATCCATTAAATGCCGATATAAGTGAATTTACATTAGGTGAAGTTATTGATCATGTAGATAGCATGATAGAAGATTTGAGAAATTTTAATGGCGTTTATCCGGGCAACGGTAACCTAAGAGATTTAGGCGAATTAGATCATTTTGGAAAACGATTTGTAAAACATAGTGGACCAATCAATCTACCGTTATATCATGTAACTAATAAAGATTATAATATAATAAAAGCATTAAAATATTCTGAGACAGAATATGCAAGATTTAAAAGAATATTTTTAGAAACTGCAGAAAGTTTAGGATTTGACGGCGCAACAAAACAACACGTTGATAGAATACTTCAAGAAGTAAATAGCGACAAACTAAAATCGCAACCGTTCTACTTCTCAGATATGTTGGCTTATGGTCCGTCAAATCGAATTGAGTATACTGTCCTTGACGAGAGAACAACAGCGTATGCAATTTCATCATTATTTAATCTTAATACATTGTCTGCTAAAAGTGTTACAGTATATTTAAATGGTGTGCAATTATCACATATTATAGACTATACATTTAATAATCAAGGTTTTGTAGAAATTGTTGCTAACCAAGCAGAAGGCGATATTATTGAAATTTATGAATATGAAAGTACTGACGGTAGTTTTATAGCACCAACACCAACAAAACTAGGATTATTTCCAAAGTATGTTCCTGAATTAACAATAGACGATACTTTTCAGTCAGCTGAGCCTACAAGTACCGGACCATTTAAAATCTACGGCGAGATTGCATCAGGATATACTAGTGCTGGAACTAGAGGGTGGTTCTATCCAGTTTATACTACAAAATCAGCAGCAAACCAAGCTGATATAGATAATAACGGCGCAGGAACATCTCATTCACATCAATTTGTAGGGTTAAGCAGAATATTGTATATGCCGTCGACTAGTGCAAATCACGGCGTAGCAGACAATGTTGAAATAGAAGCATATCCAGTAGGTATTGCATTTGTTCGAGGACATGACGGTAGTTATGTAAGAGCGTATCTTGATTTTAGAGACGAATTATTGCTTGAATTAGAAAAAAGAATATTTAATAATATTAAAGTTGAATACTCGTCTGATCTATTAGATGTTAACGAATTTACTGGCGGCGACTTTAGAACCGGCGAATTTACTAAAACAGAAATAGATAATTCGTTATTGAGTAATTTTACTCAATGGTTGCGATTAGTTGACAACGACTATACTACCAACTATTTCTATGATCGTAATAATGAATTTACGTTTAATTATTCTAATATGAATACTCCTAATGATGCACTCCTACCAGGGTTCTGGAGAGGTGTGTTTATTAGAGCATATGATACAGATCGCCCGCATACCCATCCTTGGGAAATGCTAGGACTAACAATTAAGCCAACATGGTGGGACACTGTTTACGGTCCTGCACCGTATACTTCAGATAACTTAATTCTTTGGAGAGACTTAGAAGAAGGAAAAATTGCAGAGCCAAATAAAGCAATAGTTTTTAATAAAAAGTATGCTCGCCCTGGACTATCTAATTTTATTCCGGCTGATACACAAGGCAGAATTCGCTCACCAATTTCTGCAAATTATGCAAAAAATTTCAACCTTCGACTCACTACACAGAATTTTAAGTTCGGTGATCATGCACCAGTTGAAACAGCTTGGAGACGTAGTTCTCACTATCCGTTTGCGGTATTATCGGCATTCTTATTAAACAAACCTGCTAAAGTTATGGGTTTAGGATTTGATGTTTCAAGGATTACACGTAACTTAGCCGGACAATGGGTATATACACCTACTAATCTGCCTATTGTTATTGCTGACGTACAATTGCCGAATACATATGTGTCGTTATCTAGGACGTTAACTGCAGGATTAGTAAACTACATTTACAACTTAGTAGCTAGTAATGTACTAAGTGTATATGAAGATTACAAATCTGATTTAAGTAATTTGTCAAATCAATTAGGATTTAAAATTGGCGGATTTACCGATAAGAAAAAGTTTAATTTGATACTTGACAGTAGATCCCCTTCACAAAGTCAAGGCAGAAGTGGAATTTTTATTCCGCAAGAAAATTATGATGTATTCATAAACACAAGTAGCGCAATTGAACTTGCAATCTATAGTGGTGTTGCGATTGAAAAAACAGCAGCAGGATATATTATTAGAGGATATAATCTAGAATCGCCGTATTTTGAATATTACCCAGTGCAGTCTGCATCTAAAAAAATTACAGTTACTATTGGCGGCATATCAGAAACTGCTACTGAATGGCAAGAAGCAAAAATGTATTCACAAGGACAAATTCTTGAATACAATAATAAATTTTATAGAGTAAAAACAACGTTTACTAGTAACACTGCATTTGATACTGACAATCTTGCAATATTAGCTGCACTACCAATCGTAGGCGGCAAAACAGCAGAATTTTATCGTAACTTTAATCAATCTAAGATATTAACACTTACATACGGTTCAAAACTATCATCTAGCCAAGAAGTAGTGGACTTTTTATTAGGATATAGTGCAAGACAAGAAGATGTTGGCTTTATATTAAATAATGTTTCTAATGATGGTTCGGTAGTAGATAACTGGGATACCGCAGCAAGAGAATTCTTGTTTTGGACTACGCAGGGCTGGGCTAGCGGAACAGTTATTACACTAAGTCCAGGTGCTTCAAAACTTGAATTTGAAAAAGATTATACAGTTGTAGACGATTTAACTGATAAATTTTATAATTATAGTATATTAAAAGCCGACGGTCAGCCACTATCTGCTGAATTTAATAGCTTATTAAGAAAAAATAATAGTTTTGGAATAGAAACAAATAATACAGATGACGGTTTGTTTCACATAGCGTTTCCGTTAGTACAAAAAGAACACGTAGTGTTACTTGACAATACTACAATATTTAACGATGTCATTTATCAACCTGCGACTGGTTATAGACAAGAGCGTATTAAGGTTAGCGGATATAGAGCAGATGGATGGAACGGCAGTTTAGATATTCCTGGATTTGTGTTTGATGATGCAAAGTATTCAAATTGGAGTCAGTGGAAAGATTATACAATTGGTGATTTGGTAAAGTATAAGCAGTACTACTATGTTGCAATTGAAAATATTCCAGGTGCTTTGAATTTTAATACAAACGTTTGGTCTAGATTAAATGAAAAACCAGTTCCTGAATTAATTACTAACTTTGATTATAGAATTAATCAATTTACTGATTTTTACGATTTAGATAGTGATGGTTTTGATAGTGAACAACAAAAAATTGCTCAACATTTAATCGGATATCAGAAGCGCAATTACTTACAAAATATTATACCTGACGACATAAGCCAGTTTAAATTTTATAGAGGGTTTATTGCTGACAAAGGTACAATGAATGCGCTTACTAAATTGTTTGATGCATTAGGTGATGCTAACATTGACAATTTAGAATTTTACGAAGAATGGGCAGTTCAGATCGGCCGTTACGGTGCAACCGATGATATCCAACAAGTAGAATATAATATAAAACAAAGTGATATACTAGAGTCACCGCAGGCAGTTGAATTGGTTAATTTTCTACCAACATCAAACTTTGATAAAATTTATAGAATATTGCCTCACCAAGTATATGATAGTTATTCAGATTACGATCATAAGCCGTTCCCGACAACCGTAGTTACTAACGAATATATTAAATCTACAGGATACGTTAATGAAGATGATGTTACATTTGTTGCAAGCAATATCACTGAGTTATCGGCGGCTGATGTTAATAATATATCACTAGGCGATTATATATGGGTATCAAATTCTACTAGTGAAACTTGGACAGTTTATCAATTGGTCTCTGCTGACGTTAATGTAATAACATCAACAGTACTGCGCAATCAGTATGCAACCAATGGGCTTCCATTAGTTGAACTTACACTTGATAAATGGGCAAGTGATATTTTAAATGTTGATGACATTGTTGGTATTAAGTATGCACAAACTTTTAATGCATCCGGCATGTATCAAATTGACAGTATTGATCTTAACAAAATTAACGTTAAAGTAAGTTCTACAAATAATATATTAGACTTTGACACTCAAAAATTTACGTTAGTAAAGTTACGAATTGTAAGGATTGATTCATTAACCGAGTTAAATTCTACAATACAACAAACACTATATGGTAATCAACGAATTTGGGTAGACAATTATTTAGACGACTGGAAAGTATTAGAAAATAATGCAGTTTATGAAAATAGACAAACTATAACAAATCCGTCTTTGTATGATAGCACCTTACAAGAATTTAGTAAATCATTAGCAGTGACTACAGATAACAACAATGTATTTGTATCTGCTCCTGGTGCAGGAAATGGAGTTGTTTCATACTTTAGAAGAACTAAAGAAAATTGGAATCTTCAATTAGATCAAGAAATAAGTTTAGATAATGAATTTGTAAACGAATGGTTGCCAGATACATTTTACGTAATTAATTCTAAAATAGTTGTTATATCAGGCGGCATAACACGATATTATGTAGCTATTATTGCGCATACAAGCAGCGCAACTTTTAGTGCCGTCGGCTGGACCGAAGTAGTAAATCCAAGTATATATTTAGACTCGTATAATTCTAAATTTGGTGAAAGTATTGATGTATCGCCTGATGGCGAATATCTAGCAATTGGCATTCCAAACGCAAGCAATGTGTTAACAAAGTATCTGGATAACTTTGATCCAGATACTACGTATGAAAAAAATCAAATAGTAAAGTATCGTGAAAGTTTTTGGAAAGCAAACAGACAGATTATTCCACAAATTGGATCGCAACCATTTTCGACATTTGACACATACATTAATATTGCTAACTCAACAGATGCTGATAGCACAAGTTTAGTATTATTAGTTGCAGGTGATCCTGGATTAGAAAATAATACAGTAGACCACTTATTAGTACGTGCGCCAAGTGATATGTATTTAGGTACTAAGTCGGGCGATACTATTAATCTATATTGGAACAGGCGTAGTTACGCATATCCTACATTAGATAACTATCTTCCGTTTGATAATATTATTCCAGAAATTACAGCGGACTGGTTAAGTCAAGATCATGAAATTATAGAAAAAATTGATCATGTGTTTTATATTGATACATTTGTAACATTGCCAGTAGTTGGTAATATTGTTACCACTGATACTGGCAGTGCAACTGTTACATATGTTGGAATCCGTAGAGATAGTGCAGTAATTTACTTAAAAGACTCTGCTGGTATTTTTAATATTACAGGCGAATTGTTTATTGATTCTATAGATTTTGTAGGTTTTTATTCTGAAGAAGCAACATATAATACGACTACAAGCGTAAATGGTTTTTGGTACATTAATACTGGATTTGAGTATTCAAACAACGGTTCTTATTATGACGTAGGGCGAGGTCTAGTATATGCTGATGTTAAATTACAGTCTTCTATTAGAAACACTAATCAGTATTATAATATTCAAACTACTGTAGCTAATATTGGATCGTATGTTAATAATAAAAATCAAGTTAGTTTCATAACTCAACTTTCATATTACGGCGACCCCGCTGGCGTAGAAGCACCCCAGCCGAGTAATTTATGGGTAGTTCGTGCTGGCAAAGATTACACAGCTAGTAGTATTAATATTGATGATAGTATTGAATTTAGATTATATAATCTAGATAACCGTGAAATTAATCTAATACCAACAGGATTATCCTATGATATATTAAACAAGGCTCAAACAGTTGTTGATATATGGGACGGTTATATTGATTTTGAATATACTCGATTTGACTTTGCTGGTAATGTATTTGAACCAATAATTGGTGACATATTAGAAGATGTACAAACGCCGCGCGACGGCGGCGGCGGGTTAGCAATTACCAGTACATCGACAAGTCGTGCAGAAGTAGTATTTTACCAAAGAAACTTTAATACAGTAAGAGTTTATGTTAAAATTGTTTCAGGTACATGGACTAAACTCAATAATATAGGCCGAGTTGAAGTTAGAAGACTTGCAAATATATCCGAACGCGGCGCAACTGATGTTAATCGTGTAATTGGCACAATTAATGATTTTGATAATAATGTTGTAGTTGGCACAGCATTAGTTGGCAAATTAATTGTATTTGAAGCAGCAAATAACTTTGATGTTCTTGGAACATGGAATACAATACCGGCAATAGTCGATGAGGAATATTGGTTCTTCAATGAAAATATTGAACAAGGCATTGCTCGTGCAGCAAATCCTCCATACAGTCTAAACAAAGATTATACTCAAGTATACAACATTTCAGTAGACGAATTTGGTACACCGGGACCAGATAATGAAGGCGCAGTAGCAATATTTAGAAGAACAAGATCTGGATCATATAGACTACAAAATATATTTGTTTCGGAATATAGAACTGAAAATAGACATTTTGGCTCAATTGTTAAAATAACACAATCTAATAATTATTATACATTATTAGTAAGTAGTACAGGCAATGGTAGCAGAGAGCATCCCGGATCTATTGAAATATTTAGACACGGTACAAAGCCAACAGACGCATTTAAAGGCGACTACAAAAATGTTCCTTATGCTATAGGCGATATTGTAGTTTACCAAGATGAGTATTACCGTGCTAATAAAGATGTTTCTGCGGTTGATGACTTTATCCGTGATCCTATTTATTGGACTAAGATCAGCTGGCAGTACGGTAAAGATAAAAATTATAGAGGCAACTTTGATAATTCTTATAGATATGCACAAGACAGTATTGTAGTATATGAAAATAAGTTATATCGCGCAAACACTAACATTGCAGCAGGAGCAGCGTTTACTACAGCTAGTTGGACAGAAATTGACAGCGGTGTTGATTATTTAGGATATTTGCCTAATTTAACAGCAAATAAATTTTACAACGAAGAAGTATACGATCCTATAACAAACATATTACAATTTAGTAAAAGTTTCGATATAAGTGCTGATGCTCAGGTATTAGTGGTTACTAGTGAACAAGTGCAGGCCGACAGCACATCTAATGTAAACTTAGTAATATATCGTGCAATTGAAGATAAATTTGTAGTTTCTCAAGTTATACCCGCACCTACAAATGTAGACGGTTGGGGCGACAATGTTAGCATGAATCCTGCTGGAACTCAAATTGCCGTTAGTGCAGCATTAGACGACACTAACAAAATTGATCAAGGTGTTGTTTATGTTTATACGCAAGTTAACGGACAATTCGATACAGAAGCAGTACAATCGCTAACCCCGCCAAACAATGAAGAATCAGAAAAGTTTGGATATAGTATAAGTTTTGGAAATGACAATCTTGTAATATCAAGTTTAAACGGCGATCAAAAAATTCCAACTACTTTTGATATTTCTACAGGTACAGAAACTACATTTGATAATAAGTTTACAAACTTTAAGAATATCAAACTTGATAAAGGTATTGTATATGTATACGAAACTGTTGAAAATAAATTAATTTATTCTGAACAGTTTAGATATCCATTAACTCAAACAACATTTGGCGAAGCAATTTTTACTAATGATAATCATGTATATGTTGGCATGCCAAATCAAATTGACGGCGATACAAAAGGAGCAGTAGTTGACTTCCGTAAAGTTAAAGGAACATTTGCATGGAATACAATCAGAGAAAGTATTAAACCAGTTGATATAAGCAAGATGCGCGGCGCATTCTTATATAATAAACGCGATAACGAAATTATTAGTTATATAGATTATATCGATCCTATACAAGGAAAAATTGCAGGACCTGCAGAACAAGAAATTAATTTTAAAACAGGATTTGATCCTGCAACATATAATACAGGACTAACCTCTGACTATTCAGTTGATACTACTAGATACTGGGGATCTGAACATGTAGGTAAAGTGTGGTGGAATATACGCACTGCTAAGTTTTTATATCCGTATCAAGGATCAACATCCTTCCAAAAAAATAATTGGAGTAAACTTGCAACCGGAGCATCTATCGATGTATACGAATGGGTACAGAGCGCATACTTGCCAAGCACGTGGGATAGTTTAGCAGACACTGCTAATGGGATAACTCAAGGCATTAGTGGAACTAGCTTATATAGTGATGCAAGATTTACTACACAGCTTACGTACGACAACATAAGTCAGCAATTTATTTCTACATATTACTTTTGGGTAAAAAATAAACTTACTATTCCAAACAATAGAAATTTAAGTGTATATGATATTGCTAATTTAATTGCTGATCCAAGGGCGCAAGGTTATAGATATTTGAGCTTATTAGGAAATGATAAATTTGTTATTAATAATTGTGAAAAATTAATTACTAATGATGATATTGTGTTGAACATTAAATTTTCAACTGGTCCTAAGGAAGCGCAAAACTTACATACCCAATACCAACTGTTAAGTGACGGCGTAGTGTCAAGCGTTCCTAATGCAGATATTGAACGTAAATGGTTTGATAGTTTAATTGGGGTTGATACTAATAATAGAGCAGTACCTGATAAAAATATTCCGGTCAAGAATCGTTATGGTGTTCAAAATCGTCCACGTCAGGGCATGTTTGTAAATAGATATGAAGCACTTAAACAATATATTGAGCGAGTAAACATAGTACTTAAAAAAGTATTATTGGTTGACGAAAATGATATTAGTTTGTTAATGAGAAAAGAACCTTTACCGACTATGATTAATGGCGACTACGATATTGTTACTGATAGCGCCGACGATCTTCAATACGTTAGTACAAGTAAAATTACTCAAGCAATATTAACACCAGTAATTATTAACGGAAAAATAACAAGAATAATAATTGAAAACGCAGGTCGTGGATATAAAGTTCCACCGAGTTATGTAATTAATGGCGTAGGAACAGATGCGGAATTTGAAACTACAATCAATAATTTAGGTCAAATAACTGGAATAACAATTATTAACCGAGGCAACGGGTACAACGAAAACACAACAATTAATGTAAGACGCTTCACTGTGTTAGTTGAAGCTGACGCCACTGTATTTGGCAAGTGGGCATTGTATTCTTGGAATACTAATACTCAAACATGGTTTAGAAAAAGTATTCAAGATTACGATGTATCTGCATACTGGGACTATATTGATTGGTATGCAACGGGATATAATCAATTTTCAAGTATTAGTTACACGGTTTCAGAATCTTACCAATTATTTGCGATTGAAGATTCGTTAAACGATATTATAAAAATTGAAAATATTGGATCCGGTGGATGGTTATTGTTACAAAAAATTGACAATCAAGATACTGAAGATTACACAATTAACTATAAAACTATAGGCCGTCAAAACGGAACTATACAATTTAAAGATACATTGTATGACTATAGTAAAAATACTGTCGGGTTTGATAACAGAAGTTTTGATAGTTTCTTTTATGACAATAATCCTTCTACAGAATTAAGAATTATTCTTGAAGCAATTAGAGACAGTATTTTTGTTGTTGATTTAGCAGTTGAATACAATCAATTATTTCTTGCATCTATAAGATATATATTATCAGAGCAACCTGCAGTTGATTGGGTATTTAAAACTAGTTTTATTAAATCTAAACATAATCTAGGCGAATTAAAAAGAGATATTACATTTAATAATGATAATTTAACAAGCTATGAAGAATATATTGATGAAGTTAAACCATATTCTACAAAAATACGCGAATTTATAAGTAGTTACACTTCTACGGAAAATACTAGTAGCAGTACTACAGACTTTGATTTAGCACCCGAGTATGATAGAATATCTAAATCAATTGTTGCAAGTAAAGCTAGATTGATTGATGGCGTTATATTTGGCGCACCAAATAGTACAGCAGTTTATCCTAGAAAACATTGGTTAGATAATGTAGGTTATAAAGTAACTAGTATTAAAGTTGGCAATGTAGGTAGCGGTTATACAACAGCACCAACAGTGACCCTTGTAGGTGGCGGTGGCGCTGGGGCAACTGCAAAAGCATATTTGGGATATGGCACAGTTACTGGTATAGAAGTAATTGACTCTGGCAGCGGATACACATCTGCACCAACAGTAGTAATACAAGGTTCTCAAACTAATAATAGTATTGCTGCAACAGCGTCCGCTATATTAGGTAGCGGGTTAGTACGTTCGTCTACTATTAAAATTAAATTTGATAGAATAACTGGATCATATACTTTTGAAAATCTTGCTGAATCTGAGTCCTTTACTGGAACTGGTGCTGAATTGCGCTTTTTCTTAGAATGGCCAATGGATTTAAATATTAAAAAGGTTAAAGTATATGTTAATAATGAAGAACAACTTCGTAGTAAATACACTTTTGAAAATATCAAAAATACTGATAAAACTTATACTAGAGAACAAGGCAAGATATTATTTACAACACCGCCTGCTCTCAATGCAGTAATTAGAGTAGATTACTATAAGCCTTTGAGTATGTTAAGTGCAGAAGACAGAATACAATTTGCATATAATCCTCTAAGTGGAATGTTTGGCAAAGACTTAGCACAATTAATGACAGGCGTTGACTACGGCGGCGTTGAAGTACGCAGTCTAGATTTTGCAGGCACTAGCGGCTGGGATAGTCAAGGATGGTATACTGATACATGGGATACATTTGACAATAGTTTTGAAGATGAAATTTTTACAGCAGACGGCTCGACTATATTTGTAGAAGTATCAAGACCTTTAGAATTAGGTGTTGTTTACACTCTCTACAAAAACGGTGTAAGAATTGATGATCCTAACTTCACTACTGGCACCCCTACAAATATAAATGCTATTGTAAACAGTATTACAGGCGACGGTACTACTACTATTATTGATCTAGACGAATTGGGAATTCGGATGTTAGATGGTGATGTGTTAATTGTTCGTAAAATTACTAGCGACGGTAGTATTATACCTGATCCAGATAGTTATGATACTGCGTTATCAGGCGGCGATTTAGCATATTCAACTGCAAAAGGTATCAATGCAGAAGAAATTATTGTAGATGGTGACGGATTTGTAACTGCTACAACAAGTGGAGGTCCAGAGGAACTTGTTCCGGGACAAGTTCTTGATACTCTAGATATTAAAGTTTATACTAGAGACAGCAACGGCCAAGGCTTAATTTATAGTCAAAGTTACATAATGGATGCTACAGTATCAACTTACAACTTAGGTGTTGTTCCTAGTACTGGCTCTGCAATATTTGTTAAAGTAGATAATATTTTACTTAATGATACTGAATATTCAATTGATTGGGCAAATAACACTGTTGCAATAACTACACCAGTTGACGGTGCTGAGCTTAATATCATGTCACAGGCAATTGGCACTGCAAATATTACCGATTACGGTAGACTAGTTGCAATAGAAGGTCAAACAGAATACCAAACACTAGTCCGCTGGATAGAAGGTAGCAGTATATTCTTAACAGTTAATGGCATCACTACTTCGGTTGTAATTTTTGAAAATAATAGTAAGACGTCTATTAGATTCGAAACACCACTAGGTGCTGGAGATATTATCAATTATACATTATTTGATAATACTTCGCAAGTAAATTACAGCCAAGTTACAAAGGATACATTTACAACAAATGGTATTTTAGATAAGTTTGTATTACAAAATGCACCTTTCTATTCTATTCCTAACGAGCATAACATTATTGTAAAATTAGGAAATAGTATTTTAAATGCTGGATACAACATACAATATGTTATACCTGCAAATAATCAAAGAGAATATCAATTAGAATCATTCCAACATCCAGTAGGCTCGCTTGACACTACTGATGTTAAATTATTCTTAAACGGAGTTGAACTATCGGCACCAGTACAATGGCGTTTTGATATTGCTAATAGTAACGTTGTATTGTCAACTGAATACGGTGTCCCAGGCGACTTAATAGAAATATTTGTTATTACCGATGGTGATTATAGAATAGACAATAATACAATTACTCTAGACTCTGTACCAATGGCGGGACAAACATTGGAAGTATATCAATATTCAAATCATGATATATTGCAAATTGAACGTATAAATTATGATGTAGTTGCAAGAGATACTATTATTCCAGAGGACGTTAATTATATTACATACAGTAGATTAACTGTTGGCGAAATTACATTACGTACACCTGCAATTGATGCTCAATATGTTTGGGTTATTGTTAATGGCGAATTATTAACACCTAGTGTTGATTATTATGTAACTAACGATAGACAACGAGTTCAATTAGTAAATCGTCCTGCACTTAATGATGTAATTGACATATTACACTTTACAGCTTCTGCTAATGTTGCTAGATTTGCTTATAGACAATTTAAGGATATGTTGAATAGAACACATTTTAAACGTTTAGATATTGCTACTACTTCACTTGCACAGCCATTAAACTATTACGATTTAAGAATTGAATTAGTTGATGGTAGTGAATTAGCAGAACCTAATAAAGGTCGTAACTTGCCAGGTATTATTTTTATTGACGGAGAGCGTATTGAATATCTAGTAAAAGATAATAATACATTGCGTCAACTACGTAGAGGAACATTAGGAACTGGCATTAAGACAGTGTATGAAACTAGCACTAATGTATATGATCAAAATATTAGTAAGACAATTCCATATAAAGATAGAACACTTGTACAGAATTGGGAAAAAGATGAAGTTAACGGATTAACAAATACATTTACAACAAAATTTAAAATAGGCTCAGTGGACGAAATTGAGGTATTTACTGCTGGAACACGTATGCGTAAAACACAAATATCAACATTTAATCCTACAATTGCACTTGATAGTCCTGAAGGTGACGAAGTTGTTGCTAGTGAATTTACGCTAATTAATACATTCGACGAATTTGGTGAAATAGAAAGTAGTAGTGTGGTGCTAAATAGCCCTCCTTTAGCTGAAACTAAAGTAACAGTTGTGAAAAAAGTGGGCCAAGTATGGACAGAAGAAGGTACAACGTTGGGTGACACAAGAAATTCAATTGCACAATTCTTACGTGCAGGAACATCTGCGCTACCTGAATAAATACAGTATAGGAAATTTAAATGAGCGATAACATGCAAGATACAAACGGAGTACTAGTTCAAGGGCATATTAAAATATTTGACCCTGAAACTCAAAAAGTTTACATTGACAAGCGCAATGCAATTCATTATGAAAATATGAGTGTTGCACTTGCAGAAAGCTTGAGTAACGCAGGACGAGGTTTTATTTACGAAATGAGTTTTGGTAACGGGGGAACAAGCGTTGACCCTACTGGAATAATTACGTACTTAACGCCTAATAGCACAGGTACAAATGCAAGTTTGTATAATCAAACATATACTAAAGTTGTTGACGATCGAAGTGTTAATAATATTGATCCTACTCGAAACAAATTAGAAACACGACATGTAAGCGGAACTAACTATACTGATATTATTGTTAGTTGCTTATTAGATTATGGTGAACCAAACGGCCAAGATGCATTTGATACTGCTGGTTCAGCAGATTCTTTATATGTTTTTGATGAATTAGGACTTCGCAGTTATTCCCCCGACGGCACTGGTAGATTAATTACGCATGTTATTTTTCACCCAGTGCAAAAAAGTTTGAATAGATTAATTCAAATTGATTACACTGTCCGTGTACAAAGTTTAGCAGGTTAAGGATTATATAATGGCATACGAAATTAGATATACCGATACTGTTAACAAAGGGTCAATTGTTATCGAAGATGGCACACTTAACAGTGAAACAAGTTTAAGTTTACCAGGACGATTTACAACAGCATACGGTCAAGCAGTAAGTGAAAACTTCTTACATTTATTAGAAAATTTTGCAAATGATGCAGCGCCAAGTCGTCCTGTAGAAGGACAAATATGGTATGATACTTCTGCAAATGTTAATCAATTAAAAGTATATGATGGCACAAATTGGGTAGCAGCCGGCGGCCTAAAAAAAGCTAGTTCGGAACCAGCAGTTGCAAATAGTTTAGCAGGCGATTTGTGGGTAAACACTGATAGTCAACAGCTTTATTTGTTTACTGGATCTGCATGGATATTAGTAGGTCCTAGTTTTTCCGACGGTTTGCTCACTGGAGCGCAGGCACAAAATATTGTCGGAATAAACGATGTTAGTTATAATGTGCTTGCTATTAAAGTTGAAGATGAGCCGGTGGCAATTGTTAGCAGTCAAGCATTTGTTCCCAAAACTGCAATTAAGGGGTTTAGGACAGGCATTAATCCCGGATTTAATATTAGTAACGAAGCATTAGTTGGTGTACAAGCACTAAAATATTATGGCACTGCTGAAAAAGCGGAAGCGCTAGTAGTAGCAGGTACTACGGTTGCTGCTACTAACTTCTTAAGAGGCAATGCTAGCTCAACTACTAACTTTGACTTAAATATTAAAAACAACGAAGGTGTTACAATTGGCACTGGTGGCCAGCTAACAATTGGTGTCGACGGCGAAGCAGGATTAATTCAGCACAACACTAGTGGTGCAAACATTGATATTAGATTGCGTAACGGTACATTAACTCCAACTGTAGTAAGAATAGATTCGCAAGGGTTAGTTGGTATTAATAATAGTGCTCCGGAAGAGGCGCTTGATGTTAGTGGCAATATAAGAGTTGTTCCGAGATCAGGAGAACCTGATTCTGGATATTTACAAATTTCTAGTACAATTGATAGTACAGATTTAAGTATTGGTAGTTTTGTTACTTCCGGTGGCGCCGCAATAGCTAAAAACATAATTGTTGGTGGCGACATTAATATGATTGGTGAAGGATCGATTATTTCTGCTAATATTCTACCTGATTCAAACTCAACTAGGGCCTTAGGTAGCGCATCATTAAAATATAATCAAATTTATGCAACTACTTTTTATGGAAACATACAAGGCAACGTAAGCGGCACGGTTAGTGGTAGAGCAGGTTCGGCAGATCGATTAGCAAGTGCTACAACGTTTGCATTGAGTGGCGATGTAGAACCTAATAGTTTTGCGTTTGACGGACAAACAGGCGGTAGTACTAAGACATTTAATGTATCAATTGCTAATAGCTTTATATCTAATAAAACTGTAACATATGATGCTGGCAATGCAGATGAATTATTATTAAACGTAACAACTGGCACAACCGGCGTTTACAGAATTACAAAACGTAATTTCTTAAAAACTATTCCGTTAGTGCCGGCAGGCTCTATTATGCCGTTCGGCGGGTCTGATGCACCTGCTGGCTGGTTAATATGTGATGGTAGCGAAGTTAAACGTTCAGACTTTACTGAATTATATAATGTTATTAGATTTAATTTTAGAGATCCTGCGTTATTGTCAGATAACGGCGTTAATTATTTTGCATTACCCGACATGAGAGGTAGATTTCCATTAGGTCTTGATAACCTTGGCGGTCCAAGTGCTAATCGAGTTACTAATGCTGCGGCAGATGCAATTGGCGGCAACTTAGGTGCAGAAACTACTACTATTGGCATTGATAATTTACCTGAACACGAGCACGACTTAGAAGGCAATACAGGAAATCAATATTATGGAATTAGAGTAGCTGCTGGCGAAGCAGAAGATGCTGGAGCAATTACACTTTCGATTGAACCAGGACTAGGCGGTACACAAGGACTTGCACAAAGCGGTGGGGTAAAAACAACAAGTTCATTAGGTAATGCACTTAATGTAATGAATCCATACTTAGCATTAAATTATATAATTTACACTGGACAATAAAACATGAGTTATCAACTAAACAAGACAGACGGAACACTGCTAACAGATTTAATCGACGGGCAAATTGATAATAGTAGCACTAACCTTGTGTTAGTTGGTAGAAATTATTCAGGGTACGGTGAATATTTTAATGAGAATTTTATTAAATTATTAGAAAGTTTTGCAAATACTGCTGCTCCTAGCAATCCGTTAACTGGCCAAGTTTGGTGGGACGTGACCGACCAGCGATTAAAAGTATATGACGGTAACGTTTGGAAAGCAAGTGGCGGCCCGTTTGTACAATCAAGTCGTCCTCAAATGGTAGCAGGTGACTTATGGATTGATAATCTAAATAACCAATTGTATGCGTTTGACGGTGCAGATACTATTCTAATTGGTCCGCAATATACAGCAACTCAAGGTAAAAGCGGATTTGAAATTGGAAGTTTGTTAGATTTACAAAGCCGTTCAAGAACTGTGGCATATTTGTACATTGGCGGAATTCTGTCAGGAATATTTAGTAATATAGAATTTACACCAATATACGCTCAACGGATTACTGGATTAATTACAGCAACAAATCCTAATGGAACAATATTTGAGGGTTTTAATATTATAAACAAAGATACATTTAAGTATCTTGGTATTGCAACTGGCGCAAATGCTCTTGTAACTGGAACAGGTGCTATTAGAACAGCTGACCAGTTTTTGCCATCAGACTCAAACGGTATTACAGTTGGTACACTAACTGTACAAAACTCAGGTGGTTTAACAATTGGTCTATCACAAAATAACGTACAAAAAGTTGTAGGACCTCGTTTTTATATTGAGAACCAACTTACTGATCATGACTTATCTTTACGGGTCAAGTCAAGTGCTTACGGTTCTGTTACCGTAGATGGTATCTATATTGATGCAAGTGCAGGTAAGGTTGGTATTTTTACAACTAACAGATTGCCAGAATACACATTAGATGTGAACGGCGATCTAAGAATTACCGGAAATTTACTAGTCGAAGGTGCAACTACAAGTATCGATGTTGCAACGTTACGAGTAGAAGATAAAAATATTGAAATTGCTAAAACAGCAGCAGGCGCAACTCTTACTGGTCTAAATGCAGATAATGCTGGCCTAATATTAGACACATCTGATTCTGGGCAAAAATTATGGACTTGGAAACAAATACCAAACGCATGGACATCTAATGTTCATACAAACATTAGTGATACTACTAAATCTTTTATGATAGGCGGCGTAGTAAAGTTATCTAACACTACCTTAGAAGAAACTGTTATTAATAGTAATTTAGAAAATCTTGGTACACTTACAGAGTTACAAGTTGATGAAATTAACGTCAACAGTAAAACTATTAGTTCAACTAATGATTTAAGAATAGTATCTAACGCCGGTATATCAATTACCGGAAATGGCGACATAAATGTTACTGACAATCAAAAGATTACTGGTGTTAAAACAGCTAATAGTGCAAGGGCAGTAATAGTTAATCCGTCATTAACTGAAGACACTGATGATACAGTAGCAACAAAGGGCTATGTAGATAGTGAAATATCAACTGAGCCAATAGTTTTTAGCATGGATATCACAGGACTTGGAGCTGGGTCGACACTACAGTCATCAGTTGCTTCTTATCTTAACGATTTATATCCGCCAGCATTAGCAAACAATACAAAAATTGCACGTATTCACGCTACCTCGTATGCAGGCGCAACTGTGTCGGGTGTAAACGTAGAAGCAATTAAAAATCTAAGTGTTATTGCAGTAGACTCTAACGGAACACAAAACGAATCAGTAGTTCAAGATATTGCATTTGATGCCGGAGGCGCATCGGGGTTAGTACAACTTACACCTTTGCGCTCATTAATGACATACAAATCTTCGGGCACTACTTGGGTATACCAATCAACCGTAGCATATTAAAAACGATAAATAATACAAAGTATTAGGGGTTAAACTAACATGGCATATCAAATAGATAGATATAATAACACATTGTTAACAGTTGTCGAAGACGGAACTGTTGACCAAACTACTGATTTAAAATTTATTGGTAAAAATTATGCCGGTTACGGCGAAATACAAAACGAAAACTTTTTATACTTATTAGAAAATTTTGCTGGTGCTAATACTCCAGCAAGGCCACTAAGTGGCCAAGTATGGTTTGACACAGCAAGCAGTAAATTAAAATTTTATGATGGTACAAAATGGCGTACTACTGGCGGCTCTGAGATTGGCATAACACAACCGACAGGTTTAGCAACTGGTGACTTTTGGTGGGATAGCGGCAACGATCAACTTTATGTATATAACGGCACAAGCTTTATACTAATTGGCCCACAAAATGCGGGCGAAGGCGTAACGCAAATGCAAAGTATCGAAGTGCTTGATGAATTGGGTGGCATTAGAGGCGTAATCGGCTCAGTTATTGAAGACATAGTTGTAACGGTTACTAGTCCTTATGAATTTACATTAAACGCATCAACACCAATACTTGGATTTGATAGGATTAAAAAGGGCATTACCCTTGTTGATACTAAATTAGTAACAAACGGCGTAACATCAACTAACCACTATTTTTGGGGAACTGCATCTAACTCGTTAAAATTAGGCGGCAGAGATGCTTCAGAATATGTTTTAACAGCTGAAGGTGAAAATACAGTTTTTAATTCAACAGTAGAATTTCCCGACGCAGGCATACAAATTGGTGATTCTCTAGACTTACAATTGTTTATAGAAAATGGAACAGAAGCAGTTATACAATGTGTAACAGGCAATAGTAGTATTATTAAACTCAAAGCAACTAACAATGTAGGTGATATAACACACGTTGCAAATGTTAGCGCCACTGGTATTATTCCGGCAGTTGATAACACAGTTGGACTAGGATCAGCAAGTTTGCGCTGGTCAAATGTTTATGCAGCAAATTTTACAGGACTATCTGAAAAGGCAAGTGCGTTAGTAGTTGGTGGAACTAATAGAGCAGGCGATGTTAGCGCATCTTATAATTCCGTAGCAGTTCGTGATGCAACTGGTAACATTGCTGCAAACCTATTCCAAGGGGTTGCAACACAAGCACGTTATGCTGACTTAGCAGAAAAATATTCAACAGCAGAAGAATTAGCTGCTGGAACAGCAGTAGCAGTATGTACATGCGAAGATCACGAAGTAGAGCCTGCAACTGCAAGCAATCATTGCATAGGAGTTGTTTCAACGCAGCCTGCTATTATGATGAATAGCGATGCTGAGGGACAATATATAGCACTTAAAGGTCGAGTCCCGGTAAGAGTTAAAGGTGCTGTTAAAAAAGGCCAAGCAGTATATGCACTGGCAGATGGTGTATGTACAACATTAGCAACTTCTGCACTAGTTGGTATTGCACTAGAATCAAATGTAGACGACGATGAAAAACTAGTTGAATGCGTACTTAAAGTTTAAGGATAACTAATGGCTGATATTACCGCAACTCGAATAAACAATTTACATGAAAAAATTAAACTTATTCTAGGAGTTGGAGCAGGACAAAACGGATACGGACAAACACTTGTAAGTGCGCCGGTAAACAATCTAGGCGATATTGCAACTGCCGAAGATTTAAATAATATTTACGCAGATATTATAAAAGCTAGAATACACCAAGTTGGCGTTGGCGATTCAAGTATTGCAGAAGTAATACAAAATTTAAACACAATTGCATTAAACACTAGTACGTATGTTAACGATGCAGGCACCTCATCTGTAGACCCAGACGGTACTAAAAAAGGTATTGTTGATTTTGAAAATTTGATGACCAGTATTGAAGTTGATAAATTTTTATTACATCCAACCCAAGCAGAATTAGAACCTGGAATTGAAAGTGTAAGAACTGCTACATGGAATGGGTTAATTAGACACCAAGTAATTGTAAATTTTGCCGACGCAAATGCAAGAAGATATTTCTTTAATACCGGCGGCGAAATTAGAATAAGCACCAATAATACTAGTGCATCTACACCAAAAGGATTAGATTGGGCAGAAGTGTGTTCTCAAGTAGGAACAGTTGCATTTAATTATACTTCTACTACTAGTACAACCGGTGGCGCACAAGCAATTGGTAATTACGATTTATCAGTTACTGACCAAACAGTATATCAAAAAATAGGCGGCGGTACATATAGTGCAATATATGCTGGCAACATTTATACAATTAAAGCTAGGTCTGATTCGGCTAATACTATTACGTTTACAATTGAATTTAACGATGTTGTAACTGACAATAATGTTGATAACAATGTCGACGGAAGACTGTCAAGTAACATACAACATTATCGTGCAAGTGAAGTTGGCGGTGTTACTGTAGATCAACCTACTTATTCTAATCAAATTACGCTTGCATAAGTAAGTTCAATTTGTCTATTTAAACCAAATAGACAAACATAAATACTGAATAAAGAGAGCGCAATGGCCACAACTACAACAATACTAGCAAGTAGATATAATACGTTAAGGACTTTAACTAATAAAGTTTTTGGCGCATCTACTTCTGGCACCCCAAATTATGGTTATGGACAAGCGTTTTCTACGTCAGCAGTAACAGGTTCTCGTACTAACGGCACTAATGCTAATAAAATTAGTGCCCAAGACTACGAAAATTTATATATTGATTTGATAAGAACTCGAGCCCATCAAGTTGGAGCAGTTGCAATAGATCCGTTTGTTATCGGCGACTATGAAACAAATCTTAATGACACCGATGTAGTTGAATTAGCGTACATAGCTGCACTAGAATCACTAGCTGCACAAATCGAAACTAATAGATTTTTGATTGACCCGGCACAACTTAATGTAGTTAATTTAGTTAGTTCTACAGGCTCAGCTATTTCTAGTTCACGCTTAAATAGCGTAGGCGGACCATGGAATGGAACAATTTCACATATTTTTACTGCAACCTTTGCTTCGGCAATACAGCGTCAAGAATTTTTTAATGCAGGCGGTGAAATTCGATTAAGTTCTAGCGTAGCATACGTAGGTAGCCAAGCTAAAACAGTAGATTGGCAAAATATTTTATCAGCTATGGGTAGTATTAGTTTTAAAGCCAATGCTACGGCTAGTAATGTAGTAGGACAAGGAACTAACTACCCTATAGGAAATTATCAGCTATCTAGTACATATCAACGTGTATATTCTAGAACAGGTGGCGCCACATATGCAAGAAATGATTATCAAGTAGACGTTTTATCTCTCAATGCTACAACAATACAATTTAAAATATCATTTGTTGACGGTCAACCTAATGATGTTACATACGGTATAGACGAAACAGTCTTTGGTGATTTTACAAGCAGGGCACAAGTTGCTCAACCCGACGGCACTGTGTTAATTAACGGTACCGAATATGATACTGTTGTTATACCTACACTATCACTACCTGTTGGATCAACATCTAGAATTTTATCTTAGTCAATTACCGGTTGACAATTTTTAAAATTTGTTATATACTATTATATAATATAGTAGGAGTAGTATATGGATCAACGTCTAAAAGCCGCATTAGATTTTTCAAATTATGCAGTCACTCTTAATAATCAAAAACGTCTATTAAGAGAACAATTTAATGAAGCTAATGTATATTATTATAACGGAGCACAGTTTACTCTTTCGCGAGAATTAATAAATTTTTGTCAAAGCTTAGTTTTACTAAATTGCACATCGACAATATTAATTGACGATAATCATAATCCTATCGGCATTGACGATTTGCCCACGTTTTCGTCTAATATATACACTGTGTATATAGAAGCAGCAACGACATATCTTAATTTATATAATGAATTAAAGAAATCTAGATCAGTTGAAAAATTAATAAATTATGCCGTTGACAAGTAAAGGTGCAATACTAATTGCAAAAAATAACAAACATGTAGATTATGTTAAGCAGGCAGTGTTTGCAGCCAACCGCATTAAAACATATTTAAACATACCTACAACTATCATTACTGATAGTAAAAATTATTTGTTGAATAATTTTGATTCAACTGTATTTGATCATATTATTCCATTAAAGTATGAAGCCGAAACAGGCAACGAACGTTTATTTTTTGATGGCGCAAATACAAATAAAACAGCAAATTTTAAAAATTCTGGCCGCGCCAAGGTATATGATGTATCGCCTTATGATGAAACTTTATTATTAGATACCGATTACATTATATCAAACAATATTTTAAAAAATTGTTTTACTTCGGCAAATGATTTTTTAATTTATAAAGATGCAAGCGATCTTGCTCAAGTGCGTAACGAACAAGAATTCAAGTATATAAGCGACACCGGTGTTGAGTTTTACTGGGCAACGGCAGTATTTTTTAGAAAAACGCCTACTAATAAAATATATTTTAACTTAGTGGATCATATTGAACAAGAATGGACACATTATCGACGAGTTTATCAAATTGAATCGTCAATGTTTAGGAATGACTATGCATTTAGTATTGCTATCCATATAATGAACGGGTTTCAACAGGGTAACTTTGCAAACGCAATGCCTGGAAAAATGTGGTACACTACTGATAAAGATATATTAATATCTATTGTTAAGGATAGTATGACATTTATGGTTGAAAAAGAAAAAAGTTTTGGAAATTATACTGCAATAACTTCTAACAACCAAACAGTTCATGTTATGAATAAATTTAGTTTAGGCAGGGTTATTGACAAAGGATTCAAAAATGACTAACGGGTATGTAATGCTTGCACAAAATAGTCAAGATGATTACGTAATGCAAGCATGTTTGTGTGCAATGAGCTTACATGCGTCAAATGATGATCCAAAAATAACATTAATTACTAATGATAGTGTTCCTTTTAAGTATAGGACACTATTCGATAATATTATTCCAATTCCAGGTAACGATTTAGCAGATGATTCTGACTGGAAGATAGAAAATCGTTGGAAAATTTATAATGCAAGCCCGTACGATAAAACAATTGTCTTAGATACTGATATGATTGTTCTCGAAAACTTATTATCTCGATGGAAAATTTTAGAAAATTATAAAATATTTTTTACAAGTGCAGTTTTAAATTATCGAGGAATGTTGTCGGATAATAGTTATTATAGACGCACATTTATCAATAATAACTTACCTAATTTGTATAGCGGATTTCATTATTTTGAAAAATCTAATACTGCTGACAGGTTCTATAAATGGCTAGAAAATGTAGTTACTAACTGGGAAGTATTTTATGAAGACTTTTTAAATATTAATTCTAGACCCAATCGCCCTAGTATAGATGTTTGTGCAGCAATTGCTGCATTAACTACTGACATTCATATTACTAATTCAACACCTATGTTTGTACATATGAAAATGAATAGCCAAGGATGGACTAAACCTGTAACAAGTTGGCAAAAACATGTAGGATGCTATGTGTCGGCTAACGGAAGTATAAAAATTGGTAACTATCATCAAAATGGAATTTTACATTATACTGAAAAAGATTTATTAACTAATACTAATATTATATCAATTTATGAGGATATAGTAAATGTCTGAACTACTTAATTTATTTAAAAAATTATCAGAAAATAAAATTGAAACAGCCTTAAAGTCTTATGTATACTATAATAGTGCCACTGGTAAGGTTTATAAAGTTAGTAATCGAAAAATTTCAGACTCTGAGTACAGTATATTAGAAGTTTCATTTAACGATACTGAAGACTTATTGTCCGGCAAAAAACGCACCGACGATTATATTGTAGTTCCTAGCGAAACAACATCTTTGCCTGTTTTAAAATTATTAAACAGTTTAATTTTAACAAGTGATGTAGAACATCGATGCTATAAATTACCAGTTAAATTAGGTCATTCCAATGTTAATATTATAAAAAACTTAAAAACACAATCGTGGGATTTACAGTTAGACGCTCAGACTGCACTAATATGCTCTGCAGAAAATTCAAAAAATACATTATATTTTAGTATAACAAAAAAAGATGATCCAAACATACTTTATAGATCTATTGAATTTTTTAACAATACCACTTCAATACCATTCGCTTATGACTTTGAATATATGGATGAAACTGTAAGTATATATAGTTCAAAATATTTTAATACGTATAGCTACGAGGTTATAAAATGATACAAAAGTTTAAAGTAATTGATTGCGACATCATTTATCTAAGTTACGATGAGCCTAATGCAGAAAAAAATTATGCAGACTTACTTACTAAGGTACCGTGGGCTAAACGTGTACATGGTGTAGAAGGCAGCGATGCTGCGCACAAAGCATGTGCAAGATTAAGTGAAACTGATCAATTTATTACTGTTGACGGTGATAATATAATTGATCAAAAGTTTCTTGATCTTGAGATTGAATTTCAAGAGCATGTTGAGTTGCAAACAAGTGTAATTAGTTGGTCTGCAAAAAATTCTATTAATGATCTTATGTACGGTAACGGTGGCATTAAGTGCTGGCCTAAGCAACATGTTTTAAACATGCGCACACATGAAAATGCAGATCCAAATAATATAGCAGCACAAGTAGACTTTTGTTGGGATTTGAATTATATACAGCAAAATACTGCATTTTCTACTATACATAATAATGCTACACCTCACCAAGCCTGGAGAGCCGGCTTTAGAGAAGGCGTTAAAATGTGTCTTAATCAAGGTGAAAAACCTTCTATAGAACAGTTTATTAACGGCCACAAACGCAATTTACAAAGACTGTATATTTGGTTAATGGTTGGTGCTGATGTAAAAAATGGCGACTGGGCTATATTAGGTGCTAGAGCAGGATTGTATAAAACAATGTGTACAGATTGGGACTTTGTAAATGTAAGAGATTTTGAATATCTTAATAGTTTATGGAATGAAGAATTTGTAGATTTTGAAGGTCATAATGTATACGACGAAATTGTCAAATACGGTTCTAAATTAAAACAAGAATTAACTCTACCAATATCTGTAAATCCGTTTGATAGTCAACAAAGCGCTTTCTTTAAAAGCATATATGTTCAGCCTCTTCGAACTACTGACTTGACTAATATTGTTACTAAAAGCAATTACGATATGGTACTTATTTCATACCAGGAACCTAATGCAGACGCAAATTATGAAAAACTAAAAAAGAAATTTCCTAGAATCCAGCGAGTTAATGGTGTTAAAGGAATACATGCAGCACACAAAGCCGCAGCGGAATTATGCAACACACCGATGATGTGGGTAATTGATGCTGATGCTGATGTAGTAGATAATTTTAAATTTGATTACAACGTTAATGATCACGATCAAGATTGTGTGTTTGTATGGCACAGTAAAAATCCTATTAACGACTTAGAATACGGGTATGGAGGAATTAAACTTTTCCCAACTAAGTTAACTCAAAATATGGATATGTCTAAACCTGACATGACTACAAGTATCAGTACTAAGTTTAAAAAGATGGAAGAAGTATCGTGCGTAACTCGATTTAATACAGATGAATTTAGTACTTGGCGCAGTGCATTTAGAGAATGTTGTAAACTGTCTAGCAAAATAATTGACAGACAAAAATCAAATGAAACTGATGCAAGATTAGCAGCATGGTGCAGCAACATAGGCAGAGATCGCCCGTTTGGAGACTATGCTATCAGCGGTGCTAGGGCCGGCCGTAAATACGGTATAGATAATCAAGGCAATATTGACGCACTAAAAAAGATTAATGACTTTGAATGGTTAAAGGAAAAATTTAATGAGTAATGAAAGTACTTTAAGCTGGGTAAGAGGTCTATCAGAATATTTAAGATTTGTTGATGATAAGGAAGCAAAAAAGTTTATTGATTTTTTAGAACAAGCTATGTATGCAGATTCGCCAGTAATTGATGATACTAATCAAGCAGGAATGATTGAATTTATAAGTGTATTAAGAAAGTTTACACCAAACCCAATTTTTGATATATTTCATAAGTATTACAGATTAGGTAATAACCCATTATTGCTACAAGATGCATTTAGTAGAGGACAGGTATTAAGTAAAATCTGGTTAGCTGAAGAATTATTAAAAATTAAAAATAATTTTGAAATGATTCATGTACATGCAGGATGGTTTGGACAGCTACGTCTTTACCTTGATGCAGTAAATATCTCTTATAATAAAATGAGAATTTTTGATATTGATCCAGCTGCACTAGAAGTGAGCGACAAAATTTTTAATAATGATAAAATTAAAGACTTTGAAGTAAAATCTGCAAGTTTAGATATTACAAATCCTACTTGGTTATTTAGAACAGGATGCGAATATAATATAACTGCTACATCTAAAGAAAAAACAATACCTGATCTTGTAGTTAATACTAGTGCAGAACACTTTAACGAAGATTGGTATACTAAATTTAGTATTAGAACCCAAAGCAGTGATCCTCTTTTTGTAATTCAAACAAACAATTTATTTGATGTAGAAGAACACATAAACTGTGTACATAGTATAAATGAAATGTTAATTAAATTTCCAATGACACGGATCGAATATGCCGGCGAAAAAGAACTATTTGGTTATAAACGATTTATGTTAATAGGACGCCCATGAATATAGATAATTTAACACTCAGACAGCTCCAGACTGAAAGTGCCCGTGCGCTAAGTACTATAGACGCAACAAATAATAACATATGGCAGTTTAACAAGCAAGCACATCATAATAGCCAAAATTGGTATACAGCAGTTATTAAATGGTATATAGAACAGTATGGCGACTTACCAAGTAAAGTTGGCCCAGGTAAGGACGTAAAATTAATATTGGAATGACAATGAACATAATTAAAATTTTAAAAGAAAATAAAAAATCTATAATTGAGCAATCAGTAGAATGGATTAAAAAATCTTATCCTAATCGTACTACTGAATTTGAAAAGTGCTATAGAGATATTGGTTATGTGTATGATGCATGGATATATGATTTAGAAAATACTAATACTGCTAGAACAAAGAATATTACCAGTAGATTTTGGAACAGAGGAAAGTCTCAGTTAAGAACAACTGATGTTGAAGTAAAAACTTATAAAATAATTAATACTTTGATAAACGAAATTTGTCCGTCTGTTGAAGTTGATAGCTTAATATCTATTACAATAAACAATATTTTAAATGAACCAATTTATGAATTAGGGTCTTTCGAATATCTCGCAAATAATAGAATCAATACATATAATTGGACAGATCAAATACCTGAACAGCATTTAATAGATGATATTGTAAGAGGCATACACAATTATGTGCCGAGTAAACAGCGTCGAGTTAGATACGATTTACGTATTATTCCTACACATACACTGCCTGAGTTACAACAAAAGATGTATAAAGGCACTGAAGCAGATCTAGGTAATCCAAAATCAAGATATAATCCTCAAGTACTTGCACCTTATGTTCTTGCCTTTGGCATTAGAGGAACTCCGCAAGACGGAGTTGATAAAAATTACTATCTCTATGAAGCAGGGGTTGAAATAGGGCTTGCAGCAATGTATGTTAGTCTTGCTGCTCCTGCTGTTGGATTGGCTGTTGGATTTTGCGCTTGTATACAAAATGATAACGACATGGTTGAGGATATTGGCATACATCCTCAATTATATTTAGGAATTGGTTATAAATCTGAGGCTCTTACATATCATTGCCCGGTATATAACGCCGAAGCTCACATACCAGATAGCAATGATTATAAAAAACCTCCTATAGAAGAATACATAAAATATGTATAAGTATGAAGATATAAAAGCAATTCATCTTGAAGTAACTCAAAATTGTCAAGCCAGTTGTCCTATGTGCGACCGCAATATGAATGGCAAAGGCATAAACCCTCATATTAACTTAGATGAACTTTCATTAGAAGATTGCAAAAAAATATTCTTGCCAGAGTTTATTGCACAACTTAACACAATGTATATGTGCGGAAACTTAGGTGATCCTATTGTTGCTCGTGATACCTTAGAAATATTCAAGTACTTCCGTGAACACAATACTAACATGTGGCTGAGCATGAATACAAATGCAGGAGCAAAGAATGAACAATGGTGGAAAGAACTTGCAGAAGTTTTTGGAAGAATGGGCGCAGTTATTTTTAGTGTTGACGGCCTCCGTGACACTAACCATATCTATCGTCAAGGCGTTGTATGGGACAATGTAGAGCGTAACATGAAGGCGTTTATTAGTGCAGGCGGTAGAGCTCGTTGGGACTTTTTAATATTTGAACACAACCAACATCAAGTTGAAGAAGCAGAAACACTTGCTAATGCGTGGGGCTGCGAAAAGTTTATGAAGAAAAAGACAGGCCGCTTTATTACGCAAGATTCAAAGAAAAAAGAATCGCACCAAGCAGTTGACAAAAAAGGAAAGGTAGCAGCAGAATTAAAAAAACCTGATATTAAATATCAAAATAATGCATTAAAGACTCAAGAAAAAGTAGAAAAGAAATATAATAGTATGGATGCATACTATGATAGCGCTCCTATTATTTGTAAAGTAAAGAAAGACAATAGCTTGTTCATTACAGCAGAAGGTCTAGCATTGCCTTGTTGTTGGACAGCCGGACGCATGTACAAATGGTGGCATAAAGATCCTAAGGTAGAACAAATATGGGATTTTATCCCTAATAAAGATGCATTAGATGCACGTAACGGATTAGCAGCAGTATTTAACACAGGTATATTTGATAGTATACAAAGCAGTTGGAGTAAGCCTAGTTGCGCAGACGGCAAACTAAAAGTATGTGCGATGAAATGCGGCGCCGAATTTGATCCATTTGCAGAGCAGTTTAAGTAAATGACAGTATGCCATCATTACTAATAGAAGATAAATTATCAAAAAAACCTCAAATTCCAAAAAAACTTAATAAGTTTTTAAGGAATCATTATCTCTATTTCTTTCCTGAATACCCGTTAGTTAATCTAAGTCATATACCTAGCGCAGATGAAGATTATTTATCTGATAATAAACTTAGAAATTATTATGTCAATTTAGATTATAAAATGATAGAGCATAGAGATCATCCCAAACGAATAGTAGGAGAGATGTGCAATTTATCAAATTTTTTAATTACTAGTATGGATCAAACCGGCATTTCTTCTCCCTTAAATTTGTTTGATAGTAACAGTATACATCCTGGAAATAAAAGACTATTATGTGCAAGATATCTAAATTTAAAATATGTCCCAGTAGTATGGCAAAGTTTTATATATATTCCTGGTCTAAAACGCATAACAACTTTAGAAGATATCTATAATATATACGGAACAAATATAAGTATTAATCTTGCGCCTAAATCATATGGACCTGCTAGATTAGAAGTATCGTGGCACGGCGAAACACATCGTAGAGATCATAACGGATATGATGATTGGTATACTACAAGTAGACTTCGTACTGAGTTTAATGTATTAGACTATCTATTAACACACGGATTAGAAATTGTTAACTCTACAATTGAAAAAGAAATTACAAATACACAATATCCTATAAAATATACAAAAGCAAGAAAAAATAAAATATCTATTGAAATATTAGACAATTCCTTAATGGATGAAAACTTAGACTTTTGGGAATTGTATTTTCACATTGATCCTACTGTTGCTTCAAAGTTATGTAAAACAAAAAGAATTAGAATTATAAATGACTATGCTACAGGTAATATATTAACAGAATGCAATCTATACAACACGCTAATAAGAAGGAAGTATCATTTTGATTAACACTAATTTTATACCTACTAAAGTTGATGGACAATATTGTGTTTATTATTTTAATAATTTAATAGAACAATCTGCATTTGAAGAATTAAAAAACGCTACAACAAATTACCCTTTTAATTTTATTAACGGAAAAAGAACAGATGCAGTAGAAAGAATATGGCTACATCAAACTAACAATAATAGTTTAAAACAACTAGCGGCTTCTTTTGACTCACTAGAAATAAAACAGTTATTCAGCAGATTTGTTGATACCGATTTAACTGATATGTATACAAGAATTGAATTGTGTAATGACATAAAAGGTAGTTGGTTAGAAGATCATGTTGATGACCCTGCTAAAAAGTTTACACTGCAATTTTATCTAACTAATATAAAAAATAGTACTATACACAACGGAAAATCAAGAGACGCTGTTGAAAACAATGGCTGGTTTTTTTTGAATACTGGAACTGAATACCACAGCTTGTCGCCATTAACAGCAGCAAGATCGAGTATTATAGTAAATTATGTAGATGATTTATGGTGCGACAAAACAGTATTAGTATAAAATAACGGCACCGAATCTAACCCAATTATAACAAACTGGAAATAAGTAATAGTATGACAGAGAAAAAAGCACCAAGCGAAACATTTTGCCTCCTTCCGTGGGTACATTTAAGTACAAGACCTGACGGAAGCATGCGAGTATGCTGTACTGCAAATGCAAGCAGTGTCGGCGCAACTAATGATAAAGAACACGGCGGACAAGTTGGTATTCTTAAAACAGATGACGGCAAGCCCAATAACTTAAACGTAAGTGACTTTGAAACAGCATGGAACAGCACATACATGAAAAATGTGCGTAAGCAAATGCTTGCCGGAGAAAAACCTCCTAGTTGTTTGAAGTGCTACAGAGAAGAAGCAGCAGGACATAATAGCAAACGTATGTGGGAAACTGCATATTGGAGTCAACGTACAGATGTTGATAAACTAATTGCTGATACTGCTGAAGATGGTAGTGTGCCACCGCAACTAGCATACATTGACTTGCGCTTTGGCACAAAGTGTCAGCTTGCGTGTGTTATGTGCAGTCCGCATGATAGTAGTGGTTGGATTAAAGATTATAAAGCAATCTTTCCTGATGTTAAAAACGAGTCACTTAAAGAAACAATGCAGTGGCAAGACAAAGGCAGTACTAACGGCAGTAGCTACAACTGGCATAAACAAAATCCTACATTTTGGAAACAGTTTTATGAGCAAATGCCTAGTATGCAACAAATTTACTTTGCCGGCGGCGAAAGTCTTATTATCGAAGAGCATTACGAAATACTTGAACACGCTATTAAAATGGGTTATGCAAAAGACTTAGAGTTACGTTATAACTCAAATGGTGTAGAATGGCGCGAAGATTTGTTTGAGTTGTGGAAAGAATTTAAGCTAGTACGATTCCACTACTCGATTGACAGTATCGAACAGATGAATGAATATATTCGTTATCCAAGTAAATGGACACGTCAAACAGAAGTATTTCATATATTAGATAAGAAAACAAGTAATAACGTTGAAGTTACTGTAGCTTGTGCGGTACAAGCTCTAAATATATATTACATACCTGATCTTATCAAATGGAAACTTACACAAGGATTTAAAAAAATCAACATGTGGCCATTTGGTGCCGGCGGCGTAAACTATCATTTTGTTTATCATCCACCGCATCTTAATGTTAAAGTATTGCCAGCTTGGTTTAAAGCCGAAGTGCGTAAAAAGTACGAAGAGTTTTATCCATGGTGGGAAGCTAATTGGGAACTCGGTGTCCCGAGTTGGCACAAAGGAAAGGTTGATTATGATAAATGGCGCAGTGCTAGTTATGGTATTAGTAGACTAGAAGGCATGTTACAGTTTATGGAATCAGAAGACTGGAGTCAACGCTTACCTGAGATGAAAGAGTTTTTAAGTCTTTGTGATAAACAGCGAGGAATGTTGTTTGAAGATACATTCCCAGAAATGAAGGATATATTTAATGTTAGCTAAGATTAACAGAGCAGAAGACATTGCAAATCATAAAACTTATAGACTAGATTACGAACACTGGTTAGCAAATTTAAAAGACCCAACTGTACAACAAAATATAGCAGCAAACTTTCAAAAAGCAGAAGTATTTAATGAAGCATTTACTGAAGAAGAAATTAGTTGGATGTATGGATATGCATTTAGTCGTTGCGATACAGTAAGACATAATGATAACGGTACAATGTTTATAAGCGGCAACCTACAGGGAGTATATGAAAAATTTGCTGATCGCATAAATGAAATGGTACCGGGTGCAGAAAACTCACCTGTTGTTGGCGGCAATTTCTTTATTACTCCTAGTCAGTATGGATTACATAATGATAGTACTAGAGAATCGGATTGGAAAAATAGTTTAACTAAGACTTCTATAGATCACGAAGGCCGCAAGTGGGCGCCTTGGAGAAATATCATTATTCCGTTATTTACTGCGCCTAACAATATAGAAAGTCATGCTGTATTTTTTAACCAGCGCCATGTTGATTTTGCTCACGTGTATCATCACGGTAAAAAACCAGAACAAACTGTTGCTACAACATATCCTATTGTTGATAATCATGTTGACATTGATTTTTATTTGTTAGATGGCACAATACAAGATAAAAAATTAAATCTTGTAAAATATAACAAAGAACACTACGATGAATATTTGTATTATACACCTTATAGACGCTTAACAGGATTAACGCCTGAACTAACTTGCGAGTGGAAACCTCGTGCTCCTATTGTGTTTGATGCTGTGCAATTGCATGCAACAAATAAAGGTCGTCCAGATAATCATTGGACAACTAAAATGGGATTGTTACTAACGTTTCTTAGAGAGATAAAATGAATTTAGATACCGTTTGTCCTGCTGTATGGGATCACCTATGCGTAAACACAATGGGGAAAAATCGTTTATGCTGTAATGCTGTTACACAAGACAAAGATAAATTTATTGGCAATCTTGACCAGCACTGGAATGTTCTTAGAGACAATGTTAAAAAAGAAATGTTGGCTGGCAATCGTCCAGACATTTGCAAAAGTTGTTGGAAAAAAGAAGAATCTGGCATATCTAGTTTACGAGATCAATTTATTGAAAATTATAAAAATCAAGGTATCTGGGATAAATTTGTAGATGACATTCCTACAACAAAAAAATATCCAGTAGAACTTGACCTTAAATTAGGAAATTACTGTAATCTAAGTTGTAGGATGTGCAGTAGCTATAGTAGCAGCGGCGTTGCAAATGAATTCCAAAAAATCCTTAAAGATACTGGTGTTGATTTAGGACTAGACGAGTACGAAAAAAACTTTGTTCAAAACAAATGGTATCTCCAAGAAGAGTTTGTAGATTCGATAAAAGACATGATTGCAAACGGTCTGCGCCATTTAAAATTTACAGGCGGCGAACCATTAATGGTTCCCAGCGTAAAAAAACTAATTGACTACTGTGTTGATAATGATTATGCTAAGAACATTGATTTAATCATAATAACAAATGTAACACTAATAGACGACGAATGGATTAAACGATTTAAGGCATTTAAGTTTGTAAACATTATTTGTAGTATAGACGGCATAGGCAATACTTTCGAATATATAAGACATCCTGCAAATTGGAATGATGTAAACAGTAAGTTACAAAAACTATCTGATGTACAGACTGCGCAGTTGGTAACTTCGATTACGTTTACATTACAAATATATAATATTCTTGAAATTAGGAATATGGTGGAACTATCTAAAAAATATAACTTTCATATAACTTCTATTCCTTTAGATACGCCTGAATATCTAGATGTACGTAACGCTCCACAGACTCTTAAAAATGCTGCATTAGAAATGATAGCAGATTTAGAAAATGAATTAAATCCAAAGATTACGCCTCGAACAGAAGATAACTGTCTATGTTTTCATGATTTAAAACCTAAAGACGTTCCGTGTGCTAGAACGTGCCCAATTGTACTTACTAATGTATTAGTCAAATTTGTTAATAATGTTAAAAAGAAAATTAATCAACCCCAACAGCAAGACAATAGTAAGAAATTTTTAGAAATAACTAAATTAAAAGACACGTATAAAAAACAAAGTTTTGATACAATGGAGATAGCAAAGTACTATGATTAAATGTTTTGCAACTACTAATAGTGTAATGATAGATCCGTTAGGACAAGTTAAACCTTGTTGCAAATATGATGGTTTCTTTGGTCATATCGACGAATACGATAGTATTGATGATATACTTAAGAGTAAACACTACATTAGATTACAAATAGCTCACTCTGTTGGAAATTTTACAAGAGGATGTTGGAGATGTAAAGAATCAGAGGATCGAGGATATAAAAGTCGTCGACAATATTATGACGATCAATATACCGATACTGACTTCTTATTAGACATTAGTCCGGGAACATATTGTAATTTAAAATGTCGCATGTGTAATCCTTGTAATAGTACTAAATGGTTTTCAGATTGGGACGCATTAAGAAAAATGGGAATAATAAATTCAAAACCTACTAGCTCTTTAAATGTGTACAACATGCCAGAAGATGATGTTGACAAAATTATTAATTTTTTAGATACCACGTCTTATGAGATTGCAATAGAGTTTAAAGGCGGTGAGCCGTTAATGAATCCTAAAACTCAAACGCTGTTTGAAAAAATGGCAAATTGCAAAAGCAGTAATCGAATATCTATAATGTTAATTACTAATGGAACATATAAGGTTGATTGGTTGGCAAATATTGCTGATAAATTTAAACGCCTTCATATCGGTATTAGTGCAGATGGTATTGGTAAGGTATACGAGTATATACGAGGTGATAAAACCTATAATTGGAAAAGATTCTTAGAATCAATCGAATCTTATAAAAGTATTCCTAATACTACCTTATCATTTAATTATGTAGTGCAAAATACAAACATTCATCAGATGGCTGACTTCGCAGATGCAGTAGCACCTTATAGTGTGGGGTGGATATTATTAAATAACCCAATGTGCTTATCTACTACTGTTATTCCTCTTAGTGCAAGAGCTGATATTATAAAAAAACTACAGCCGCTGCTCAATACAACTCCGAAAGATCGAGAACAATTTAATACCTTAATGAGTATAATGAACGAATTAACTAGCAATGTTGATATGGATAAGGAAATGTATAAAAAGTTTATTGAATATTCGGCAGCATTGGATAAACTTCGCAATCAAAGTTTATTAGATGTAGCTCCTCACTTAATTACAGAAGAAGGCAAAAGAATATATGACTCAATCTAAAACATTCTGTGCATTACCGTGGATGCATCTTGCTACTAATGCAAGCGGCAATCTTCGAGTGTGCTGTAACAGTACTCCGGGTAAAAACTTTATTACTAAAAAAGACGGCACCCCTTACAAGCTACAAAAAGATGACTTACAAGAAGCATGGAATAGTGAAGTATATACTACTATTCGTAAGCAGTTACTTGCTGGCGAACGTCCTGAAATGTGTACACGTTGTTTTAGAGAAGAAGATGTTGGCATTAAAAGTGCTAGACAAAGTTGGAACAACAAGTGGGAAGAAGATAAAGAGTATACAATAGATGCACCTTTTGACATTAAATATGTTGACTTACGGTTAGGCAACTTGTGTAATTTAAAATGTCGTATGTGCAATCCGTATGCAAGTAACATGTGGGTTAAAGAATGGAACCTAGTTGAAACTGCACTAAGTGAAAGTGAATACAAGCGTCTTAGTAGTATGAACTGGCCTGAGCATGAAAAGACTTGGGAAAACTTGTTTAGTATTGCACACACAGTAGATGAAATATACCTAACAGGCGGCGAACCTACAGTTATTAAAGAACAACAAAAATTGTTAGATTACTTTATCGACAACGGTACTGCAAAAGACATACGTTTAAAATACAATACTAATTTAGTTAAAGTACAACCTTGGCTACTTGAACGCTGGACTCATTTTAAACGAGTGCAACTTAATTGCTCAATAGATGCTACTGGTGCATTAGATCATTATATTCGACATCCGAGTAAATGGGATACGATTGTAAAGAATTTTGAAACTATTAGACAGCTTCCTAATGCAGGAATTGAAATACACTGCACAGTACAAATGTACAATATATTAAGACTGCCTGAACTAATAGACTGGGCTACACCTTATGGACATAGAATATATTTTAACATTCTTAATCATCCTGAAGAATTAAATATTAGAGTGTTGCCCAAACATCTAAAAGATCAAGCTGCAAAACAATTACAACCGTATTTGCATTTAGATAAGGTGCAAGGTATTATTGATTATATGTATGCCGAAGATTGGAACAATAAATATAGTAAGTTTATGAAATACACAATTGCACTAGATGCAAGCAGAGGTGAAAACTTATTTGATCTAATACCGGAGTTTAATCAATGAAAATAGGAGTATTTGGCGATAGTTATGCAGAGCATACGGCAGCTAATCCTGCACATTTAGAATGGTGGCAGTATGTACAACAATGTCCTAATATAGAAATAGACACCTACGGATTTGGCGGATCTAGCTTATACTATACGTGGAAACAATTTCATATTCACCAACACAAGTATGACAAAGTTATTGTTTGTTTTACTATGCCTAACAGACTTTGGTTGCCACATTTGCCAAAACATTGGCAATCGGAACATGTTCATTCTCTAGATGCTTTAAAACACAGAACTTTTAAAAGTACGTCTGCTGCTAGAATTATGAAGAATGCATTAACATCATATTACAAGTATATTGTTAATTTAGAAGAACAACAAGATATTTGGAAGCTTCAAATTGCAGATATAAAGCGCACAAGACCCGATGGACTATATCTTGCTTGTTTTCCAGATGACGAAATTATTTCAGATTATATGCCGCTTTTTGAAATATCTAAACTAGATGGCGATTTAATGGGTACTCAGCGAGATACTCGAGCAAATCATTTTAACGATAAAAACTGTAGGATATTTGCAAAAAAAATAGAAACTTGGATACACACAAATCAGTTTAGTTTAGATATAGAAGATTTTAGTAAATGAAAATTGGATTTTTTGGATGCAGTCATGTCGGCGGATTTTATCCAACTTATTATAATTTAGCTGAAGAAGTTGCAGCAAAGTGTCCTCAACACGAAATACATGATTACAGCTTCGGCGGCCATAGTCAACAAATGATAATTTACTTATTTGAAAAATTTAAACAAGAACACGACTTTAATATAGTAAAAATAACTAGTCCGGGAAGACTTAGTTTTTTTAATAACTTTGACTTTGCTAAAAACAGAAAATTTAAGACTTCTAATTTTAATACATGGTCTAACCTTAGTTACTACGGAAAGAATGTTGTTAGGATGAATTATTCAAGTTGCCCTCTTTCCGTAGCAGAGCCTAAATATAGTTTAAAATCTATAAAAAAATTACATAAAATGTATTATTCTCATATAAGTTACGAACTAGCAAATATTGAGTCGTTGGCTATTACAAAATATCTTCAATCATCGGCAGATTTTGTGTATGCACACCGGGCATTTCAAAAAGAAGCAATGCCTAATGATATTTTATGTACTGAAAAGTTTTTGTTACCTAACTATCAATCTTATGTAATAGATGAAGGGTATCATCTAGGTCTAGAAGGCACAAAAGCAGAAGCCGAATGGCTTATAAATAATATAAAGGAATTAAAACATGCCTAAGTGTGCTTTACTTGATACACATGTTTGTGCAGTACTGCCAGGAAATTACAAGCCTTGCTGTCAGTTTGAACAATACCGCACAACTAATGTTAAACTTTCAGAAATGTCTCATAAGGAATATACACAAACTCCTGAGTTTCAAAAAATTAAAAGCGACATGGAAACAGGCTGGCACAAAGGATGCGAAAAGTGTAGACTCGACGAAACACAGAATAGTATTCAAAGCCTTAGGCAAATATCAAACGAAAACTTTAAAAGTGATCTAGGCATTCAATTTGTTGAAATAAGTCTGAGCAACAATTGCAATTTATCTTGTAAAATGTGCAACACAGACAGTAGTAGTAAGTGGAGTAATTTATATAAAACCAATCCTGATCTACAACATTATTTTAGGGATAACAATCAAGAAATATCAATAGAACGAGTGTTCAACGGCTTAGACCTTTCAAATTTAAAAGTTATAAAATATTTAGGTGGTGAACCTTTTATTACACCGCAGACCAAAGAGTTATTTAATTTTTTAGAAGACCAAAATATTATAAACAATGTTCAACTTACTACAAATACTAACTGCACTTTTTTCCCTCACAAATGGATAAAACAATTATTAAAGTTTAAAAGTGTTCGTATAGGACTAAGTCTTGATGGATTTAAAAAGTCTTGCGAATATTCGAGAACTGGTAGTAATTGGGATGAATTAACTAAAAATGTAAAATACTGGGCAATGATGCAAAAACGTCATCCTAAATTTAATATTCGATTCAGTACAACGGTAAACGCACTAACAGTGCATGATTACACTAATTTTATTAATTATGCAAACGAAGTGGGATTAGGATATACACCTTATGTAGTACATGCTCCGGCATATTTAAAACTAGAAGCATTACCTCCTGAGTATGTTGACAGCATAAAAGATGAAAATAACAAGCAATTTTTAGACAATGTTGTGTATGATCCAGAACTTTTTGAAAAGTTTAAAAAGTTTATTGAAATAACTGACAGCGCACAAAATATAAATATTCGAGACTATCTTCCAGAGTTAGCACAATACATTGACAAATAGGATTTTATAAATGAAAATAGGTGTATACGGTTGTAGTTGGTGCTCAGGAGTTTACCCAGATTTTATTGGATGGCCAAAGAATTTAGCTAAAATGCTGCCAGAACATGAAATAAATGATTACAGTCTAGGCGGACTTAGTATAGAAGCAATACTCTATTGGTTTGAACAATTTAAAGATCATAATGATATAAACATTGTAAAATTAACAACTCCTTATAGACTAACAATTATATCCGAAGATGCTGAAGTTAAACGAACTCAAGTAACTGAAAATTATTCTACATGGGATAAAAATTTTACAGAGACAATGATTAGAATTCATCCTAACTCACCGCCTCAAGGTGCTGGTAAATTACATAGGATTTACTACAAGTACTATAATCAAACAGTTGGTTTGATAACAGCGCATGCAATTGCAGAATACTTAAAAAATCATAAAGATGTACATATGATATTTAAACATCAATCATATGATAAACACCATCCAGACATTAGTATAGCTACACAAAATTTTATACCAAGTTTTAAATCTTATATTATAGATGATGGACAACATTTGTCGTATGAAGGCGCCCAAATTGAAGCAGAATACATAAAAAATTATCTAATTAATAATCAACTAATAACTTGACAGATACATATAAGGTGTTATAATAAAGTATGAATGAAGACTTAAAGTGGAGCAACTACGATTTTACAAAGATTCCTTTTGATGACATTGTCAGTGTTGGACAAAGGACACTTCTATATCGCGACTTATTTACTGTGTCTTGGCTGCTTGGCCGCTTTTGCAACTATAAGTGCAGCTATTGTTGGCCATATGCCCGTAGTGATAGAAAAGACCATAGGCCGACTGAATTGTGTCTTCATACAATCGACGAAATAAAGAGGCAGGCACGTGATAACGGGTTTAATAGCTTTCATTTTAGTTTATCTGGTGGTGAGCCTACTTTTCACCCTGGTTACTTGGACATTCTCAAACATCTTGCTAATGATGTTGGTAATACTAATTATACATCTGTTCACATGACATCAAACTGCTCACGCAACATGGCGTGGTTTGAAGAGTATGTAGAAGCAGTTAAGCCATTCCACCGTGCCAGTATTACAGCAAGTTTGCACACAGAGCATCTTAACACTACTGAGAAGATGCAGGACTTTGCTGACAAGCTAATTTTCTGTCAAGAGCATGATGTACAAGTTACGATCAATATGGTTATGGTACCCGACTGGTTTGAACGTGATTGGGAGAACGCATTGTTCTTTCACGAGCAGGGCATAAACGTAACGCTAAAGCCTCAAAGCGACCCTACAGCTAGTCGAGTAGTAGATGGGTATACAGCAGACAACCTAAAGCGTTTACACAACGGTATGCCGCAACGTGCGTACACAGAAAGCAAGCGCAAGTGGGCGGACCGTCCCAAACCAACATTTCAAGTACCTAAAGACATCATGGGTAAGAATGATGCTAGTGTACCTTGGCACATGCAAGTAGAGTTTAAAGATTCGACTGGTAAAAAATGGTATATGGATCAAGCTGAACGGTTTAATGCTTTTAATTTTAATAATTTTAAAGGCTGGAGTTGTAATGCCGGATATTCTGGAATTATTATTCGAGAGCCTGACGGTAGTGTTAAGCGATCCTATTCCTGTCATGATGTGCCGCTTGGAAATATAGAAACAGGGTTTAAACTCTTTGATGCTCCTATGCCTTGTATAACAGACAGTTGTGTAAGTAGCGCAGACAGTAAAATTCCAAAGAGAAAAAATGCGTAGTAATGAGCAAATAGCAGCTATTAAAAAAACACATTCTCCTCCAGTTCAAATACTTAACACACTGGATACTAACAAGATTGAGTTTTTATTAAATTACTATCACAGTCAAGACAAAATAGAAAAGAACACCGGTCCAAAAGTAGTTTACGTACAAGAAGGAACTGGTGTAATTGACGACATACTAATTCCTTTGCGTAAACAATTTGGTAATTTTAAAGTTCGGGCTTGTCATTTTTTTGATGTAGATAATCCTCACATACTGCACATAGATGATAGTTACGATTATCCCACCACCTACAAAGCATTTACTATTCCGTTATGGGTAGAAAACGGTGACTGTAATAAAATTAAACTAGTTATGTTTGATCAGTACTACTATGGCGGTCCTGTAAAGTTTTTTAAAGATGAAGTATTTGATAAAGAAGTTATTTTTTACAATAAGCATCTTTATGAATATACTGATGTTGAAAATTTAGTTGATACAGGTATTCCTAAAAATGTAAAAACTAAAATGCTTGGACATTTAAAATCTAAATGGCTTGAAGGACTTAGTGTACATTGTTGTTTTCCTTGGACTATTGGATCGATAATAGCATTTGATAGTTTAAGAATACACTGTTCTAGCAACTTCAAGAACGCTGGAATAAAAAGAAAAATTGGACTAAGTATTTTTACGGAGATTTAAAATGGATAACAGTCATATCGTTACTGCTGAAGAACAAGCAAAACTAAAAGTAAACTATACTCAATTATACAATGATGGGGTTATTACAAACCCTAAAATTATAGATATTGCCTGTGAATTGCAGCTAGATGCAATCGGCGATTTTGTTCCACTAAAGTTTAAAGTTGATCTAAGCGAATTTAGGAAAGAGATTAAACAGTATGACGATATGTGGATACCGTATTTGCATAGAGAAGGATTGCTAAATGATAGACAAGGTTTAAATTTAGTAGGACTTCCTGGTGACACACCTACAGATAGTTTAAGCATGCCTGAAGCAATGAGACGAACAGGTCGCGCATTGTCTGAACTTGACTTTGATACTCCTACACAATTGTACAAAGACCTTCCTAGTTTACAGCATATTGTGGACTATTTTCCTAAGTTAGGCCGTTGTAGTTTAGTTAAACTAAACACAGGAGCATGGTTTCCGAAACATCGAGACGGTATATTACTGCAAAGAAGAACATTTAGAATAGTTGTATTTTTAACTAACACAAATCATACAGCATATGAATGGGAACACAACCATCGTATTAGACAGATAGACGAAGGTCGTGCATATTACATTGATACACGTAAAACACATCGTACACATAGTTTTACACAAGATAGTATACATTTGGTAATGAATATTCCAAAAACTTACGACAATGTATTACGGATATTAGATGTGTTAGACGCTGGCGAAAGTTAATATGCACTTAGAAACATTTAATCATCAAACAATTACAGATAAGCAAAATAGCGACCTAATGAAACTTTGTGATTTTGCAAGCACGTTAGACGATCCTGCTGCAAAAAATTACGAAACTTCTAATTGGTCTTCTAAAAACAACACACTATTATATGTATTTTATACTAAAAATCGATTTGACATATTTAATATGTTATATGACGGCAATGAACCAATAGCAATGGCAGGTGCATATGTATATAATGGTATTCCTATTATTGGAGTAAGAACATTTACGCATCCTAATTACAGAGGTGGCGGATATTGGAGTCAAGCACGTTATATACTCCCTGCTCAAATTAAATACTATGACGAATTAGGTTATAAAAAAGTCTGGTTAACGTTTAATCAATATAATCATAAACTTGTAAACTTCTTGAAGCGGATGAGTGAAGGCAAAGCAAGTCATTTTGGCGCAGGAAAGAACAGCCCTAAAAATTTATATAAAGACTTAAAATGGTATGACGAATTAGTATCTATACAATATACTGATCAGATAGTAGCCGAGTTAGACATTGAATCATACAATGCTACACACTCTTCATAATTTTTACCAATTAGTGTGATATATGCAAATAAAGTTTTACCTTGTCCTGATGCTGCATGCGGTACGCCAGTATTTAATAAAACAGGTTGATATAGTTTGTGTTCTATAAACTCGATCCAGGTTTCACAAGATGTATATTTAGATAGAGAACTATCATTTACATGACTGTTTCTAAAACAATCAATTGAATCCTGCTCATCTAAGTCGGGCCAAAATGTCATCCTATTTTTTAGATTTCCTTCTATAGGAAATGCAAGATTGCAATACCGTTGATGACTTTTTGACTTTCTATAATTAGTGTCTGTATGTATTTGACTTATATTTTCAGACTGTATTATAGAAAAGAAAAAATTGTCAAGTTTAAAATATTTGTTTACGACAGTGTCTATTAGTTCTTTAGTTTTGCCTTCAAACGATCTCATTGGCAGTCGTAGTCGATCATAGATATACTCTCTGCCATTAAGTCTATGATCATCAGAATTATAAAGATTTATCTCTGAAACTTCTTTAGCAAAGTTTGAGAATTGAGGATAAATTTTATAATACTTGTTCATACTTTATTTAACCGAGAGTGCCTACTGCAAATGATGATACCGATAAATATATTTATGAAAGACATATTTAGAGCAAATACATTATATTTTCCATACATTCAAGCAATTGCAACAGCAATGATTGCGTATATGGTATTTTTTGCCCCATCTGCAGAATGGTGGTTACTTAGTTTGGCTGTATATTTCTTAACAGGTTGTTTAGGAATTACAATTACGTTCCATAGATACTTAACGCACAACAGTTTTAAGTTTCGTTATAAATGGATGGAGTATTTGTTTACTTTTTTTGGAGCAATCGGTGGCACTGGAAGCAGTATTGGATGGGTTGCAGTACACAATCAACATCATAAACACAGCGATAAAGACGGTGATCCGCACGGTCCTCACTTAGGATTATGGAATGTACTAATACCCAAATATGATTTTGAAATGAACAAATGGGCAGTGCGTAGATTAATTACAGACAAGTTCCATTTGGTGTTGCACAACTATTATTACTTGATATTATTAATATGGTGTGGAGCATTGTTTGTATTAGGCGGAGCCAATGTGCTAATATTTGGCGGAATTATTCCTATGGGAATACAAATATGGGCCAGTGTATTAAGCAATTACGGTAACCATATGTGGGGTTACCGTAACTATGCAACAAAAGAAGACAGTCGCAACACATGGTGGTTAGCAGCAATTACATGGGGCGAAGGTTGGCACAACAATCATCATGCTAAACCTGGACAGTGGAACTTTCAACACAAGTGGTGGGAACTAGACCCAAGTGCTTGGGTAATTAAACTGGTTAAAATTTAATATGTATCATGCAGTAATATTTACAGGGTTAAACTACGGCGAAATCTCTTATTATCGGCCGATTGGCGCATACCGTATTAGAACAGAATTAGAAAGTCGAGGATATAATGTAAAAGTTATTGAACACTTTCATCATTTAACAAATGAACATATTGAACAAGCATTAGACAAATATGTTAGTAGTAAAACACTATGGGTTGGATTTAGTACTACTTTTATTAATACATCAACGCTTCTTTTAGATAGATCAGATTTTTTTACCAAACTAAAGCAAAAATATAATGTGCCTTTTGTAATTGGCGGATCAAAGGCAATAGTAGATACTCTTCCTTGGTCTGACGTTTTAATTACTGGTTACGCTGACGATGCTGTAATAGCTATAACCGATCATTTTGCTGGCAAAGGATCTGCGCCTAAATGGGTTGATTACAAAGGTAAAAAACTTATCAATAGTAATCATTCTTATGATAGAAAAGATTTATCAAACATTGGCGTTATATGGAAGCCAGAAGATCATATAACATCATATGAAACTATGCCAATGGAAATTGCCCGTGGGTGTATTTTTAATTGTGCTTTTTGTAATTTTCCATTAAACAACAAAAAGAAATTTGACTATATTAGAGTCAAAGAAGACATGACCAACGAGTTCCTACGTAATTATGAGGAATTTGGCACAACTAGTTATAGCTTTATGGATGACACATACAATGATAGTATGTTAAAACTAGAACTTATGCACGAAGTAATAAACGGATTACCGTTTAAGATCAAATTTGACACATACATTAAACCTGAATTACTAGTACGCTGGCCTGAACAAATCGATTTGTTAGTTGAATCAGGTCTCCGAGGAGCAAGTCTAGGTCTTGAAAGCTTAAATAATCAATCTCGACAAGCTGTGCAAAAAGGTGCCGACGGCGAAAAAGTATTAGATGCAATATCAAATTTAAAATCTAAAAGCAATGGCTCTGTAAAAATACAAACTAATTTAATTGTAGGATTACCTCACGAAACTTCTGAAAGTTTATGGCAAACCCACAGTACTGTGGTTAATAATCCAGATATTGATTGGTGGAACTGGTATGCATTACAAATCCATTCAAAAGATCGTCATGAGTATCATTCTCCAATTGATAGAGATCCAGCAAAATACGGATACGAAATAATTGAAGAACCAAAACTAATAAAAAATAATATGGTTGACGATAATCAATGGATAGTACCGTGGAGAAACGAACATATGGATTCTCAAGGAGCCCAAGACATGGCAAACTTATTACGCCGTCTTGATAAACCTTTGATTAAAATTGCTGGATGGTCATGCGGAGCATATGCTAGTCTTGGTGTAGACATTGATAAACATTACGAAGAGCATGACGGCATAATAACCTTGTTACCATTGGACGATCTTAAGAATAAAAAAATTCAAATAATAGACAATTATATTCAAAAAGAAATAACATAATCTTTATATTTTTCTAAACTTCTTTTTAATATTATGCGGTGTTTTTCTATATCTAATGTCCCGGATATAGTCATTATAATTTTTCTATCTGGTTCTGTAGGTAAATCAGACGCATGTAGTGCATCGTAATTATTAATAACAAACCATTTTGTTAGATGATTAGGATGTTTAATATAAATTTTATCTTCAATGTGTTTTTCTTTTTGAAAGTACATTAACGGTTTATCATATACCATAAACGCTTTATACGAATTGGGCTGATCTTGGCTATCAATAACCGGTTGTGACGTTTTATCTCGATGTAGTTGACAATAAATTTTTTGTTCTAAGAAATTTACATATGTAACATCTGTAAACGGTAAATGATTATATAAGATATCTTGAAAATTTGGTATTATTTTTAAAAAGTCTTGATTCCACCCTCGATCTTTGTGATATGCAAAACTTATCAACCACGGTGCAATAAAATTATCTGCGTGGCCGCCTCTATCACGCTTACGATTGGCGTTGTGCCATTTTATAAATTTATCTATATCAACATCCATTGCAGGTAAGTCGGCAGGAGTATAAAGTGCTAATACCATATTTGATAGTCCTTATGCAAATGGGTACTTTTTTCTAGAAGTTTAAATAATTTGTCTTTATCATATTCGCCCATTATTGTGCAAGTTATTCGACTACCAGTTGGAGTAGAGTTTTTATCTACGCCATGCCAAGCTCTACTACTGTTTAACATCCAAGCACATTGTTCTTTTGGAAACTTAGCGTATAACTTTTCGTTTCTGCAATAATCTAAGTAATTTCTTTTTTTTGCTAAGGGAATGCCGTCACTGTCTTCCATAGTACGTATTTGTTTGTCGTTTATTTCTTTTGTCCTGCTAAAATACAATGCATCTTTGTTTTTATTTTTAAGATAAAATCTCATTCCCCATAGTTCGTCAGGGTCAGTATGTGGTTCGACAGTAGCTCCGCCTATCTGATTTAAAAAACTAATACTTTTTGCTTGTTTAAATGGAAAGAGCTCTAGATATTCTACTAGTTCAGGAAAACGTTTATCAAAGTCGCATATCCACGGCTTATCGGTATTATACGTAGTATACCATTTAGCCCAACTAACGTGCCAACAATACCCGCCATATAGTTTTGTACTATTGATACGGTTTTGATTATGTTCAAGCATATATGATTTTTGATCACTATGCCATGAAACAAACTCGTCCATGCTGATTTCTGGAGGATCAGGTAGTGCTAACGGTGAAAATATTAAGTTACGCCAGTCTATCATTTTTTGCCAAAAACTCTTATTTGTATTCTTGGAGCGAAAATTTCTGTAGTGCAATGCGGCAACGCATCGTTAAAGTGCCATGCTTTATGTTTGCTTTCGTCTACAGTTTCTAGCCCTGTTGGAGATTTAAATTGTAAATTACCTCCTCCGTCAGACACGTTTAGTGTAATACTTACGCCTCCGTTTTGATAATATTTTAAATTATCTTTTATTCCTGAATCTACATGTACAATTCCTTTACTAGGAGGTGTTTGGCCTACTAATCGCACACAACTTACATAAGACAAATTTAGACCATCAACAACATCAATTAGATATTGCGGAGTATCAGATTTCCATTTCCAAGAAGTATCATACACTTGCCAGATAGGCCTTCTTCCTTCTGGAGTATCTACAAAACTTTGATTGTTTGTTTCGGGTATATTAGGCAAGTGTGTAAAGTTGTAAGTAACAAATGTATTAAATTTACCTTCAATTTTAGTTCCGTTATCGTCATAGTGTACAACATCGTTGTATTCGTCAAAGAATCCATCTTGGTCATATTTACTACGACCGTTGTTGTAAATAACAGTAGCAAGGAAACTTTTATCAAAGATATTCATTTTAGTCAATTCGTCAAATAAATGACGTTGATCAAAATTATACTCAATAGGTTCAAAATGTTTCATACAGTATTTATGGAGAGAATATGTTACCGCTAACCTATAGTGATTATTTTACTACTTCAGGACACGGAGATAATTGGAAAGTGCATCTTAAATCATGTACTCAAGAGCCTAACTCGTTTCACAACGAGTGTATTCGTGCTGCTAAAATACTTTATGAATCTGCATCTAGTCCAATAGTGTTGTTGTTCAGCGGCGGCTTAGATAGTGAGTATATGATTAACATTTTTAAAAAAGCTGGCATAGATTTTAAAGTTGCAATTATAAGTTATGGTGCTTATAATACACACGACACCGCATATGCCTTTGAATATTGTAACGCACACAATTTATCACCGATAATAATTGATGTTGATATAGATAAATTTATAACTAGCGGTAAAATAATCGAAATAGCAACAACAGCCAAATGTTGTGCTTATCAAATACCTAGCATTATGTATGGTATTAGTAAAATAGACGGCACTGTTATAATGGCTAATGGCGAACCGTATATTAAAAACTTTGACGGAGACTGGCGCTGGGAAGAAACTGAAAGAGTTAATAGCTATATGAACTGGTTTAGAGATCAGCGATTAGAAGGTACTCCTGATTTTTTAAGATACACTCCAGAAATGACAGCTGGGTTTTTAAAGGAACCACGGGTTATACAATTAGTTAATAACCAATTACCTGGAAAACTCAGCACTCGTACTAGCAAATATATGATATACAGTAAAGATTTTACATTTAAAGAACGTCCAAAATTTACAGGATGGGAACAAATAGAAAAAACTTCGCTAATGAATAACGAAGTTTTTTTAGAAATTAATAATTTAAAGAAACATTACAACGGAGTGTTTGAATTACAATATGCTGATTTATGCCAGCATTTGTCTGTCAAATGTTAATTCTTTATTTGCAGCAGCAAAACTAGCAAAGTTTTGGAATGTTATTTCTTCGTCTGTAAATGATCCACCGAACTCGTCAAGGTGTTCTCCTACATTTGAATTAAACTTGTCAAGGGATTCTTGACCATCAAGAATCCAAACTATTTCAACTCCGAGATTGTCATTTATAATTTCACCATGCATAAGCCAAATGTCGCCTTTCTCTATCATGTCATCAACGCCGTCAAGAATAAGTAGCGTTACTGCCGGATCAGCATTACCTAATACTGAAATAAGATGAGCATTTTCTTCTGGTCGTGCAACACCGTCAACGTTTAATAAAGTATATGTTAGTTTTTTCATATCATGTCTCCTTAAAATTATTTATCAATAAGTATTAGTATGGAAAATTATTTTTTATTACCAGACTTAAAATACGATAATGAACGCATTGAATTAGAAAATTATGTTAATTCATATACTAATTGGTCGTTTCTAGGTGTTGGTCGATTTAAAATCTATATAGGATTTCCTGAAAGACATGCTATAAATCCTATAGCTTCTAAGTTTAAAAATCCAAAGACTCTATTTAAAAAAATAGAAATGAATCTAGTTAAGGCAAACGGCATTGTTGCTCCCCATACAGACTGTGATAGATTTGCTACTTTGAATATACCTATTATGGGAGATTTTAAAAATAGCACCTTAGATTTTTATACTAAGAATACAGACGGAGAAGAAGTACCTGGACTAGATGGAAATATCAATGCTGTGTATAAGCCTAAGCACTATGTACAAGAAGATCTAATAGATCAGATATCTTATACGGTTCCGGTATGCTTTAATACCCAAACTGTTCACGGTGTTACAAATTGTACTAAACAAGATAGATATATTTTAACTTTAAGTTTTAAAGAAGAGTTTACTTACAATAAAATAAAAGATATGTACGAATACGGAGATTTATTAGTGTAATGTTTTCAGAAAAACTATTTAAAAACGTATTTGATCCAACTGCAATCAAACAAGTTGCAGAAAATTTAAAAACAATTGACAATAAAGAAACATTTATATACGAACAAGACCAAACCACAGTAAGAAGTATATTTGCTCCTCATTGGTTTGATAATACGTTAAAAGAGTTTGTCAATAACAATCCTATGATAGATATAGTTAAAGATATCTTAGAAACAGATGTTTATACTCATCAAGTGCATTTTAATTATAAATCTGCAAACATAGGAGGCGAGTATGCATGGCATAGTGATTACACTTTTTGGCAAGCACACGACGGTATGCCGGATCCTAATGCATTAAGTTTATTATTCTTGTTAGACGATATGACATTAGAAAACGGCCCCCTAGAAGTATTACCGGGCAGTGAAAATTTTCTTGTTGAAAAGAAGACTAAAACTTGGACTATTAAGCATGATGCTAACGAAAAAGACGGTATGATAACCGAAAATATGGTGTCTATGACTGGATTACAGCGTCATACAGTACTGGGCGAAGCAGGGGATGTGTATGTGATGCATGCTAATATGTGGCACACTAGCGGGCGTAATACAAGCTCTAAAGACAGGAATGTGTTGTTTATATGCTACAATTCTGTTGATAATAAGACTACAAAAACAGATAGACCCAATTACATAACACTAAGAAACTTTAGTCCAGTTTAGTTGTTATTATATTGCTTGCTATTGTTTGCCATTTATCATGGGCTTCGGTTAGTGTAGCACCTGATGTAACGCAAAATCCTTTAGACACCATCAGCATATCCATGCGTGTCAAATAAGACTGTTGTGCAGGCAATGTCAATTCATCAGCAAGTGTAGCATCGCCTCTAAACTCTACTTTATGTTTGCCCTTTGCTATATCAAAATACTTATAAACTACGCACTTATCTAGTTGTACTTTTGTTTTATCTTTGTATAGTAAACTATCTACAATAAGTTTGTTATAGTTGATGCCTGCACTGTGTTTAATTAACACTTGCGCACTTACACTTAGTCTAGGACTAAAATCTACCAAATAAAATTGTCCATCTCTACTACTTATAAAGTCAGCCATCCATGCACAGTTAGTTAGTTCTAAGCCGTTACTTAACTTTTCTATTTGTTCTTTTATAGGATCTGTATTTTTGTAATAACTGTTAAGTAAGAATCCAGTTTCTGCTCTGTATGGTAGTTCACTTGATTCGATAGTATATACACAATCAAATAATATATCACCATCTACAATTCTGCCAGCACAACTAATAGTAGGACCGTCTATAAAATCTTGGAAGATATAATGCTTGCCTAGGTCGTTATACTGTATATCTTCTCCAGAAGCAAAAAAGAAATATTCACTGTAGTCATTTAATACTTTAACTCCAATACTTCCTGTACCGTTTACTGGTTTAGCAATAATAGGATAAGTTACTTGTTTAATATCGTCATACGTGTTTGGAACTGTTACTCCTACACTTTTTGCAAAGGCAGTATACGCTTGCTTACTAGATAATATGTTGCATTGTTTATCAGTGAATCCTAACTTTTTATACAAGTAAGGAAACATCATATCGTTGTATAAAGGAAAAATTAAATCTATATTTTTTTCTTCTATATAGGCTAAGATTACTTTTGCTAAATCGCCTCTTTCTCTTTCAAATATATCAACATTATCTATTAAATTATCGTGTAACGGAATGACAGTATTTTTTGCGAACTCGTTACCTAATGCTCTCCAAGAATATAGATTATGTTCTTTTAGTTCTTCTACAGCATATCTTAGATTGCTAGTTTGATAATTTAATAAAATATTAACCATTACGTATATCTAATATTATCATCTTTTAAATTGTTTATATCAAAACCGTGTTGCCTAAAAGGTACAGCAAATCGCAATACTGCATCTTTTTCTAACGGACCTTTTAATATAAAGTCGTATAACGGAATGTTAGTTACAGTGCCTGCTGGAACAACAACAATGTCCATTATGTTATATTTTGCAAATGCATCTGAATAGTGTGTAGCAAACCCCTCACCTGGCCAAGTAATATGTTTTTTAAGACGCCCTGCGTGTACCCACCACCAGCCCCATACGCCTATTTTTTCGTGAGTTTTAATAACAAAATCTAATAGATCAAAAGTAACTTGTTTGCCTACTTTAATTCCTATTTTTCTAGATAGTTGTGTGTCTAAATACATCCAACCTACACCTGTTACTGGAGTTTTATTAGATGCTAATACTTGTATAAATTTGCCATCGTTATCAACTGCTGCAAAAATTCTACGATTTTCAGAGATAAAAGAAATATTATTCCACGAGCTATCTAACTTTCGAGCAGAAAGTTGTTCAATAATAAATTCATCAAATTGTTGCTTATGCGATTGATCGAGTTCAATTATTTGCATGGGTAACCTAGTATATCCTTAATTTCGTTGTCTTTGTTACAAAATATAACTTTTGCTCCGCCAAACGATTCTGTAGCATGATATGTAATTACAACACATTTATCACCAATTTCTCCTAGGCGTGCTCCTCCACCGTTTAATTCAAACGATCCTTTTGGCCCAGGTACTGCATACGTAGTCCATCTAGTACCTGTGTTAAGGTTTACTACATCAAGTTTTTGGTAAGGTTCGATGCCGCTAACTTCTAGTAAGTTAGAGCAGATTGTAACACTACCGTGATAGTCAATTGACTTGGCAGTGACATTTATATTATGAAGTTTTGCGTGTATATATTCTTTCATAGTATTATTATACTACAAAAGAATAAATTGTCAACCAATTAGTTTAAGTCTACCCAAGCAGCGCCAGTATACCCTTGGAACTTAGTATTTGTTGTATTAAATACTATCATACCTGCTACTGGAGAAGTAATTGCTGCATCTCTTGCTGTATTGTCTGCATATGTTACTAAAGTAGCTGCACCTGTAAATACAGTTTCACCTGTATTTTTTACAGTAAGTTTAACTTCGTTAGTGCCGTCTGACTTAGATGTAAGTATTTCAACATTTGATGGAATGTAAGCTGCTTGCGGCGCACCAGAAGCAGTAATTCTTATACCACCTGCGCTACGATAATCTGATCCATTAAAACCGGCAGTAATGAATGTACCGATTGCATCACCGCTTTGTACTGCTGTAGGCACAGTTTTAGATCCTCTTGATCTAAGAATACCTATACTACCACCAGGGCCAGTATCTGTATTATGTATTTGTGCTAGTGCTACCTCTGCCGGATTTGTAGATGAATTGAATAGTGTAAATGTTCTTTCAACTGGATCGAGCGGCGCACCTACTTGAGCATTACTAGTTATTAACACTGTACCAGCTGAATCTTCGGTTGAAATAATAAAGAAATTACCATCACCGTTTGTACGCAAGAACATAGTATTGTCACTAGATAGAGATGTTAGTTTAATATTACCCGCTTCGACACTCGGTGCGTTTACAGGTCCTCGAATTTCCCCAGTTGTACCGTCTACAAGTAGACTGCTATCGTCTGCAAATACACTACCTCTTACATCACCTACAACTGGTCCAATATGTGTTCCGAACGAATCACCATTTAAATTAGCAGTTACTTGTAATGCATCAGTGTCAACCATAATTGACGAATCGTAGCCAATAATATTAATTTGATAATTTGAACCTTCTACTACACCGTCGCCTGTTCCTGATGTAGCAGGTGTACTTGGTATCCATTTTAGTGTAGCAGTGTCGTATGCAAGTACTTGGCCATTTATAGCACCTGCAACGTTTATGTCATCTAATCCTGCTAAATCTGGACTACCTGCACCTTCTACAAGTCGTCCACCAACGGTAGTACCATCACCTATATACAGTTTCTTTGTGTCGGTGGTATATATTAATTCGCCCTGTACTGGCGTTATAAGTAGACGTTCTGCATCTGTTCCGCGTCTTAGACGTAAAGCCATAGTTTAACTCCTGAGATATCTTGTTATAAGTATTTATGCCTAATCAAAGATAACCTCAGGAGTTACTTGCGTTTTTTCATAAAAGAACGTGTTCTAGACTTAACATCTGCAATAACTTTACGAGTATTCAGTCTAAAATCAACATTTACAATATCTTCGTCGTATTCTTCAAAAAATGCATCAAGGGTATCTTCTAATGTTTCAGTTAATCCGTCAGCTGACATTTTAGTTTGATCTAAGTCAATTTCCCAGATTTTTCCATCCTTAAAGTGTACCTGCAACGATTCTAAATATTCTACAGGTACTGCTTTAATTTCTAAATCTTTAAAAACTTCAGGCCATAATCGAATTACTTCAGGGGGCAATTTTTTACTTTTAGGCACCTGTAGCAGTCTTCTTAACTGCTACTTTTTTAGTCAATCGATCTGCATCACTACGATATTTTGCAGCAATCATTTCATCAGTTAAAATACCATCAACTGGTGCTACTGGTTCGACAACTTGGGCAGGTTGTGTAGATTGTTTAGGTTGTGCTCTGCCTTTAATAGCAAGATCGCCTATGGTAATACCTTGTTGACCTGCAATTACTTCATTTAACTGACTAAGCAAAATAGTAGTGTTAGTATTTGGAATCATCTCAACTAAGTTTGTAGCCATTTTAACCATTTTACCAGTAGTATGGAAACGTGCTAACATATTAGATCCATCTGACAACGATGTACGCATCATTGCATCTGCAAGTTCATTGGCCTCTTGACCAGCTGGTGATTCAACAAGTTTGATTAATGAATCATGATCGGCTGCATCTAAATTTTCAGTAGTAACAACGATGCAGTTTTCTGGTTCACCGGGTACTACTCTATATGCTACAACTACTCTGCGTTTATTATTAACTAAACGTCCTACATGTTTTAATGACATGTTATGCTCCTTTTGGTGGATTTGTATTTTGTGCTGCTACTGCGCTTAAAAATGCTTCAAGTTTTGAATAAGTTTGACCAACAGTCATCATCTCATTAGGCTTAAATGCACCGCGTTGACTTGCAACATCAATAATGCTCTTAATTGATTGTAAATCTTGTACAGTAAGATCAGGCCCTGAAGTTTGTTCTACTGATTCTTGTACTGCTTCTTTTTTGTCGCTCATAAATTTCTCCTTGTATATTATATATGCGAATATTGATTAGTTATACTTTAAATGTGGACAAGCTAACATAAAGTAACTCATGTCTCGATTTTCTTCAAATCCTACAGTAATTACTTGTATCAATTTATTTTCTGAATCTATACTAACATTTTTACCAATATAAAACCTGTGCCGCAAATTTGCTTCAATCCATTTAACAAGACTTTGTTCAAGGTTATATTTTATCGGTATATTAACATATTCAAAGTGAGGCGGCGCCGACTTGACTTGCCTTACTTTAAATACGTTTAATGGGTTCGGAATTCCTTTTTTAATCATTTACTTTCTTCATAATGGGCAGTTATTCCAAACGGCGCTTCTAAGTTTTTATTAGAGTGGCTATGGATAATAAACACAGTGTCGCAATAGTCTGCATCTCCCCAACTACTCCAAGGGTATCCATCTGTAAACATAATAAACTTCTTAGGCTGGATATCATTGTACTTCATGTACGACCAGTTAGCATCAAAGTCAGTGCCGCCACCGCCTTGGATGTCGTAGTCTAATAAATCATCTCCACCGTCTGCACTAAAGTCTTGTTCGTTATATACCTTAGTATCAAAGCACCACAATTTAATATTGTAGTCTTTGTACTCGTCCATAATACCTTTGATTTCACTCAGGAAATCTTTTGCCTGATCGTCACCAATTGACCCGCTCATATCAAGTGCAATACAAATATCAATCGTTTCGTCAAAGTCCATACCTGGCAAAATAGCACCGCTCATTTGTCCTTTGCGGCTTGGACGACTAAACGTGTAATCATTACGAATAGTGCTCTGGATTTGCTGACGCAACAATTCACGCCAGTTCATTTTAGGCTCAGTAAGCTCTTTGATCATACGCTGGACCTCGCCAGGAGTATTACCTGCACCTGCTGACTGTGCAGCCGACAACATACTTTCTTTGATCTCGTCTTTGATTTGTTTTAGTTCTTCGTCAGTAAATTTAGGCTTGCTTTTGCTAGTACCGTGTCCGTTACTATCCTTGCCTTCTCCGTTAGTACCGTCACCGTCTTCGCTATCACCGTCAAGGTGCTCGTCTAGCATTTCGCCTAGTTGTTTTAAATACTCTTCACCGTTCTTTTCAGCATCTTTAAACAGTTCGTCGTATACTTCTTCACTAGTCCAGCTATCGTATTTAAAATCTTGGTAGCAGTCTACAATCTTAGGCTTATGGCCGATGCGATCACGTACAAGTAAATTATTTACAATGTAATCAGCGGCAATGTTATATAGTCGAGGATTGCGTTCTTCACGTCGCCCCAAGTGATCAAATACACAATGCAGAACTTCATGTGCAACGACGAACTCAATTTCTTTATTATCCATTGCATTAAAAAATTGAGTATTGTAATATAAGTTGCGTCCGTCTACAGCGGCAGTAGGCAACCAATCATCTGCTGCCAAAATGCGCAAACGTGTAGCCATGTTACCAAAGAACGGGTGACGCAACAGTAGACCTACTCGTGCAACAATAATACGATCATACACTTCGACTCGCATTTCTTCTAATTGTTCTGGAGTAATATCTGGGTTAGGTTGCCAGTTTTTAAGTTTACTTGCAGTTTTTTTAGTAGACATTTGCTCACCTTTTTGTTAACTTA
>Ga0307488_10000082_pt1 | contig 70623 bp, 65 predicted proteins | sample SB02metaG_FD_202248 | JGI IMG/M metagenome (GOLD analysis project Ga0307488, IMG submission 202248) | Sea-ice brine microbial communities from Beaufort Sea near Barrow, Alaska, United States - SB 0.2 | ecosystem: Environmental > Aquatic > Marine > Coastal | place: USA: Alaska | collected...
TTGATGAATTGTCGCTTACTGCACCCGGTTTGCAGACCACGGGCACGATCCAGTTGGCGTCCGGAGGCGGGCTTGAACGCGCGGCGTTTGAACGGGTGCGTTTGGGGGGCTGGCTCGATGCGCCTGTAGTACTGCTCGGACGCGGCGCGGGGCGCCCGGTTCAGGTGCAAATTGCAGGCGGAACGCTGGATCTTAGGGCCGCGAATTTTGATGCGGGTGGAGATGGAGAGGGGGCGCCGCTGGACATCGCGCTGGATCGTCTACAAATCACTGACGGCATCGCGATTGAGAATTTTCGAGGCACGTTCATATCGCCTTCAGGGCTTCAAGGCCAGTTTCAAGGCGACGTAAACGGCGCAACTGCGGTCCGTGGGACAGTTGTGCCGGTGAATGGGCGATCCGCCGTGCGCATTGTCAGCGATGACGCCGGTGGACTTTTTCGCGCCGCGGGGCTTTTGCGCAATGCCTACGGCGGCGAGGTGCAGCTGACCCTGATCCCAGCGGGGGCTGAGGGCAATTATGACGGAACGTTGGTTGGCAATGCGTTGCGCATTCGTGATGCGCCAGCGCTAGCGTCGGTTCTGGATGCGATTTCGGTCGTCGGGCTGCTGGCCCAGATGAGCGGGCAAGGTTTGTTGTTCACCGATGTTGAGGCGCAATTCAGACTGACGCCAGATCAAGTGATCGTCACACAATCAAGCGCGGTTGGTCCGGGCCTAGGAATTTCGCTGGACGGGATTTACAGCCAAGGCACGCGCAGAATGGATTTTCAGGGCGTTGTGTCGCCGTTGTTTTTGATCAACGGGATTGGTGCGATCTTTACGCGCCCCGGAGAAGGGCTGATCGGGTTCAATTTCAATTTGCGCGGCCCCGTTGACAACCCGTCGGTTTCGGTCAATCCGCTGTCGGCACTGACGCTGGGAATGTTTCGCGATATTTTCCGCCGCCCGCCTCCCACCGTGGGCCAGTAGGACCCCCGATCTATAGGAATCTGATAATGAAGCTGAGCGATTTTGATTTCGATCTGCCCGACACGTTAGTCGCAATGCGCCCCGCGCGCCCCCGCAGTTCTGCCAAATTGTTGGTAGCAGACGGGCAAGAAGTGCGCGATTTGCAGGTGACAGACCTCGCGTCGGTACTTCGGGCAGGCGATCATCTGGTGCTGAACGACACCAAAGTTATTCCCGCGCGACTGTTAGGGGAACGCATCCGCAAAAGCACGGATGGTGCGGGTCTGGCCAAGATCGAAGTCACGTTGCTTGAACCGCAAGCGGATGGCACTTGGGCTGCGTTGATCAAGCCGCTGCGCAAAGTGCGCGACGGAGAACGGATCGTGTTTTCACAAGATTTATCGGCCGTGCTGGTGCACCGCTATGATGGGATGGGCTATCTGGAATTCAACGTTACGGGCGACAATTTTGATGCGGCCTTGAACGCAGTAGGTGCGATGCCGTTGCCGCCCTATATTGCAGCAAAACGTCCAGCGGATGATCTGGACAAAGACGATTATCAGACGGTTTGGGCCCGCGCGTCGGGGGCTGTGGCCGCACCAACGGCGTCGCTGCATTTTGAGCAATGGTTACTGGATGACCTCACCGAGATGGGCTTGCAAATCAGCTATGTGACGCTGCACGTGGGGGCAGGGACGTTCTTGCCGGTGAAAGTTGATGATGTGGCTGATCACGTGATGCATTCTGAATGGGGACAGGTCAGCGCGCTGGCGGCGTCCGACATCATGGCGTCCAAGGCGGCGGGTGGCCGTGTCATTCCCGTTGGCACAACCGCGTGCCGTTTGATCGAAACCGCAGCGGCCTCTGGCACGCTTGTGGAATGGGAAGGCGAGACGGATATCCTTATCACGCCGGGGTTCAAATTTCAGATCACCGACGGTTTGATGACCAATTTCCACCTGCCGAAATCCACATTGATGATGTTGGTGAGCGCGTTAATGGGCACGCAGCGTATCAAGGACATCTATGCGCACGCGATCGCCAATGAATACCGCTTCTTCAGTTATGGTGACGCGTCCATTTTATTGCCAAAGGAGTAACGGATGTCGGTGAAGGTTGAACAGGTGCCTAACGTCCTGCTGGGATTGCGCTGGGGGGTGCTGGTGCTGGCGCTGATCGCGCTGTTTGTGCTGGAGTGGTCTGGGCTGGCGTTTGCGTTGATCATGATCGGGCTGGGCCTTAGTATCGCGTTACGGCTTGCAGGCGCGCGCGGCTGGATTGCGGCAAAGCTGACAAACGGCAAGTCCGACCAAATCCCAAAATAGGCGCGCCACATCGCTGGGCGCGGCGCCGTGGTCATACATTTGGAAACTGCATTAGGCTAGAAGCCGCTTGTGGCCTGAAATGACGGCTTGCGGCGCGGATTCGTCGTCTTTAGGGGCGACGCAGATTGGTGATTAGCGCAATCAGTAGTTAACAAAAAAAGATAATGTCTGGAAAGGCGCACGATGCTTAAGGTTTTAATCGGGTCATGGGCGCTGTTTCTTGGCATGTTCATGCTGATGGTTGGCAACGGCCTGCAGGGAACACTGCTGGGTATTCGCGGTGGCATTGAGAACTTTTCGACCTTCCATATGTCGATCATCATGTCGGCCTATTTCGTGGGCTTTTTGGGTGGATCACGCCTCGCGCCGGAAATGATCCGTCGGGTTGGCCATGTGCGGGTGTTTGCCGCCCTTGGATCGACGATTTCTGCCGTGTTGATCCTGTATCCAGTCCTGACCGAAGTCTGGGCGTGGACATTGGGCCGCGTTGTGATCGGGTTCTGTTTCGCTGGCGTTTATGTGACGGCGGAAAGCTGGCTGAACAACGCCGCGACCAACGAAAACCGTGGCAAATCGTTGAGTGTTTATATGTTGGCACAGATGTCGGGCATCGTTGTTGCACAGGGTATTTTGAGCGTCGGTGACGTCGGCGGCTATGTCTTGTTCATTATTCCGTCCGTTCTGGTGTCGCTCGCGTTCGCACCAATTTTGCTGTCAGTGTCCCCGACACCGTCGTTTGAAACCACGCGAGCCATGAGTATCCGAAATCTCGTAAAGATATCGCCGTTGGCGTCTGTCGGGATGTTCTTGCTAGGCGGTGTGTTTGCGGCGCAGTTTGGTATGACTGCGGTTTACGGCACACAAGCAGGGCTGAGCGTCGGGCAGATTTCGCTGCTCGTTTCGGTGATTTATGTCACGGCTTTGGCGGCGCAGTATCCAATCGGCTGGGCGTCTGACCGGATGGATCGACGGATCCTGATCATCGGAATTGCGGCTTTGGGCGGCGCAGGGGCACTTCTGTCGGCGATGTCGGGTGGGAATTACTATATCATTCTGATCGGGGCCGCGATTGTCGGGGGTACTTCAAACCCGCTTTATTCGCTCTATATTGCCTACGCGAACGACTTTCTGGAACACGAAGACATGGCAGCGGCATCTGCCGGATTCATCTTTATCAACGGTGTCGGGGCGATCATGGGCCCGATTTTGCTGGGCTATGTGATGGGTGCCTTTGGCGAGGCCTATTTCTGGGTTGTAGTAGCTTTCCTGATGCTCGCAATGGCGGCCTATGGATTGGTACGGGTCCTGCAGCGGCCAAGCGATACATCAGTTGAGGATCAGGTGTCCTATGCGCCGGTTTTGGCCAGTTCATCCCTTGTCGCTTTGGGTGTTTCGCAAGAGATTTACATCGAAACAGAACTGGAAGACCAAGCTGCAGAGGCACAGCAAAATAGCTAGAGGTTGCCAGAGCTAATGGTTTCTGTAACGTTCAAAGATGGGGCAAGAGTTGGGATCGAAAGGGACAGCAATGGTCACTCCTGAACAGGTATTATCGTATTGGGTCGATGACGTTGGGCCGGTTGGCTGGTACAGCGGCGGCGCCGAACTTGACGCCGATGTGCGCGAGAAATTCGCCGCCACTTGGCGAGAGGCACGCACTGGCGCCTGTGGGCTTTGGTTGACGTCACCTGTCGGAACACTTGGATATATTGTGCTGACCGATCAATTGCCGCGCAATATGCATCGCGGCACCGCTGATGCCTTTGCGACAGACAAGAGCGCGCGCGCATCGGCCAAAATTGCCATCGAACGCGACTGGGATTTGCGCATTCCCGAACCGGTGCGCCAGTTTTTCTATATGCCATTGATGCATTCCGAAAACCTGATCGATCAAGACCGATGCTGTCGGTTGATGAAAACACGGATGCCGGAAGGCGGAACTGATAGTCTTCGTCATGCCCGCGCCCATCGGGCGATTATTCGCCAGTTTGGGCGGTTTCCATTTCGCAACGAAGCCCTTGATCGCGCGACAACATCTGCAGAAGCGTGCTGGATGAAAGACGGCGGATACGCATCGGCACTTCGGGTTGTCGATGCCAAAACGCCTGCCTAAAACGCACCTTTAACCGGATCGTAACGAGCTGTGGTGCCGGTTCACCGTTTATCGGCAAGGGGCCAGATCTCATCAGGTGTCGTGGCCTAAGACGGGGGGCATCCCGCCGAGCGTTTTGATGAAGCAAGCCGAAGACGCGCTTTATGTCGCCAATACAGGCGGGCGCAACCGCGTGGAGGCCGCAACATTTAGATCGAGCTAAACTGTGTCGTCCGCGCATAGCCGAATTGACGCTGGGTTACTGGTTCTGATCTGATATATAGTTTAATACTAAACTAAATTCGGATGAGGAGGATTCCAGCTTGGCCCAAGATAAAATAAAACACTTTGATATGATCGTGATCGGCGCAGGACCCGGCGGCTATGTTGCCGCTATTCGTGGCGCGCAATTGGGGCTTAAGGTCTGCGTTGTTGAACGCGAAAACTTGGGCGGAATTTGTCTGAATTGGGGGTGTATCCCGACCAAAGCAATGCTGCGCAGCGCAGAAGTGTTCCACCTGATGCATCGCGCCAAGGAATTTGGGCTGTCGGCTGACGGTATCAATTTCGATCTTCCAGCCGTCGTGAAACGATCACGCGGAGTGGCGGGGCAATTGTCCGGCGGCATTGGCCACCTTCTGAAAAAGAACAAATGCACTGTTGTCATGGGCGAGGCGAAGATAACCGCGAAGGGCAAAGTTTCGGTTAAGACGGACAAAGGCGTCGAAGAATTGGCCGCCAAGAACCTCGTTGTGGCAACCGGAGCCCGTGCGCGCGAATTGCCCGGTCTTGAGGCGGACGGCGATCTGGTCTGGACGTACCGCGCAGCACTAGAACCAGTGCGCATGCCCAAAAAGTTGCTGGTCATTGGATCGGGCGCAATTGGCATTGAATTTGCAAGCTTTTACAACACCTTGGGCGCAGACACGACTGTGGTGGAAGTCATGGATCGCGTGTTGCCTGTTGAAGATGCTGAAATTTCGGCCTTCGCCAAGAAAGCTTTTGTGAAGCAGGGCATGAATATTATGGAAAAGGCGATGGTCAAAAAGCTTGATCGTGGCAAAGGAAAAGTAATCGCGCACATCGAGGTCGGTGGCCAGGTCGAGAAGATGGAATTTGATACTGTCATTTCCGCCGTTGGTATTGTCGGCAATGTTGAGGGCCTCGGCCTTGAAGAGGTGGGCGTGAAGCTTGATCGCACCCATGTGGTGACGGATGAATATTGCCGCACAGGCGTGGATGGAATTTATGCCATCGGAGATATCGCTGGCGCGCCTTGGTTGGCGCACAAAGCCTCCCATGAGGGCACCATGGTGGCCGATCTAATCGCCGGCAAATCCGCACATCCCGTCAAGCCTGAAACCATTGCCGGCTGCACATATTGCCACCCGCAGGTCGCGTCTGTCGGCTACACCGAAGCCAAGGCGAAAGAACTGGGATATGAGATCAAAGTCGGTCGCTTCCCGTTCATTGGGAACGGCAAGGCGATTGCTTTGGGCGAAGCAGAGGGCATGATAAAGACGATTTTCGACGCCAAAACTGGCGAGCTTTTGGGCGCGCATATGATTGGCGCGGAAGTCACTGAACTGATCCAAGGCTATGTTATCGGGCGCAAGCTTGAGACCACCGAAGAGGACCTGATGGAAACCGTATTCCCGCATCCGACGTTGTCGGAAATGATGCATGAAAGTGTTCTGGATGCTTATGATCGCGTTATTCATATGTAATGTGGCGTGCGCAGTGTTGTGACGGAAAAGGGCACCCGCAACGGTGCCCTTTTTCGTGTCTTGCCCTGCCTTGCGTGTGGGCGTAGCCACATTTTATGACAGACCAGAAAACCATGTGGCCGTTGATTGCGTTGTTGTGGACAACCGGCCTTTTGGCCGCAGCGCAGTTTGCGAAACTGACGCTGACGTTGGGGGCTGTGCAGGATCTTTATCCAGATGCGTCGGTGCCTTTGGCAGTTTCAGGGGTGTCGATTGTTGGCATTTTAGGTGGCGGATTGGCGGGCTTTTTCGTGTCCAAGATCGGTGTGCGACGGGCGGTCCTGTGGGCCGTTATGATGTCGGCGACGCTGTCATTGATCCAGGGCTTCGAGATGTCGTTCGCAGTGTTCATGACGACACGGGTGATGGAAGGGTTCGGGCATTTGCTGTTGGTTGTGGCCCTGCCAACGATGATAGTGGCCTTGGCGAAACCATCCGACAAAAGCGTCGTGATGGGGATTTGGGGCACTTTTTTTGGCGTCGGGTATGCCTTGGTGGCCGTTATCACGCCAAGCGTGGTGGCATGGGGCGGGGTTCAGGCGCTGTATTTAGGGCATGGGTTGGTGTTGGCCGCCTTGTTTCCGATCCTGTGGTGGATATTGCCGCGGGTGATGGCGGGCGGACACGTGATGCCCAATGTCGTGGCCGTGCATCGTGCAATCTATTCAAACCCGCGTTATTTCGCGCCAGGCTTGGGACACGGAATTTACACGTCGATCTTCATTGCCTTGGTGGCGTTCTTACCGGGCGCGTTAGATGCGCCGTGGCTAGTGGCTGTTTTACCGCTGGCAAACTTGTCAGGAACGTTCGCCAGTGGCTTTGTGGCCCGCAAAATTGCGGCCTCGAAATTGTCGGTTAGCGGGTTCGCGGTGGCCGCGATTTTGTTTGTGATGATGGCGCTGACGGGATCCGTTGCCATCGCACTTTGCGCGATGTTTGTAACGGGGCTGACGGCGGGCGCGAATTTCGCCGCCGTGCCGGAATTAAACCGCGCGCCGCGCGATCAGGCCCGCTCGAACGGGGCCGTGGCGCAGCTTGGCAATATTGGCACATTCAGCGGCACGCCGATCTATGCATTGGTCGCGGGCAGCCTGTGGGGGATTGCCGGGGTTAGCATTGTGATTTGCATTGCGGGAGCCGTCTTTGCAGGGCTGGCATACCGCGCCGCACGCAATGCGGCCCCCCAAACCGCACAAATGTCAGCAGACATAGGTTAATTCTTTCTTATGTTCGCGCTATGTTCTAAATAGGGGCTGGTCACAGCGTGTTGCGTCACTATGTGGTAGAGAGAAATATGGGATTATGTCATGGCTGAGCTTAAAAACATCGAAGTACGCGGCGCGCGTGAACATAATCTCAAGAACATCGACGTCGATATTCCACGTGACAAACTTGTTGTTATTACGGGGCTTTCTGGGTCGGGAAAGTCATCGTTGGCTTTCGATACGATCTACGCCGAAGGGCAGCGCCGATATGTCGAATCTCTGTCTGCCTACGCGCGCCAATTCCTCGATATGATGGGCAAACCGGATGTAGACCACATTTCCGGTCTGTCGCCTGCGATTTCGATCGAACAGAAAACCACATCGAAAAACCCGCGATCCACCGTCGGCACCGTGACGGAAATTTACGACTATATGCGTTTGCTGTTTGCCCGCGTTGGCACACCGTTTTCGCCGACGACAGGTTTGCCGATCGAAGCACAACAGGTGCAGGACATGGTGGATCGTGTCATGGCGATGGAAGAGGGGACCCGCGGGTTCCTTTTGGCCCCGATTGTGCGCGACCGCAAAGGTGAATACCGCAAGGAATTTCTTGAGCTTCGCAAGCAGGGGTTCACCCGAGTCAAGGTCGATGGTGAATTCTATGAACTGGATGAACCGCCCAAACTAGACAAAAAATTCCGCCACGACATCGACGTGGTCGTCGACCGCATTGTGGTCCGCGGAGGGCTCGAAACACGGCTCGCAGATTCGTTTCGCACCGCACTCGATCTCGCTGATGGCATCACCGTTCTTGAGACGGCGCCAAAAGAAGGTGAGGCGGAGCGTTTCACATTCTCGGAAAAATTTGCCTGCCCTGTGTCCGGTTTCACCATTCCAGAGATTGAACCGCGTCTGTTCTCGTTCAACGCGCCGTTTGGGGCCTGCCAAGACTGTGACGGTCTCGGTGTTGAGCTGTTTTTTGACGACCAACTGGTTGTACCGGATCAAACGCTAAAGATTTATGACGGCGCCTTGGCGCCGTGGCGCAAAGGCAAGAGCCCGTATTTCCTGCAAACAATTGAGGCGATTGCCAAGCACTATGAGTTCGACAAGAACGACCGTTGGAAGGATTTGCCAGCGTTTGTACATCAAGTTTTCCTGCATGGATCGGGCGACGAAGAGATCAAATTCCGCTATGATGAAGGTGGGCGGGTCTATGAGGTGTCCCGCGCGTTTGAGGGTGTTATCCCGAATATGGAACGCCGCTACCGCGAAACTGATAGCAACTGGATTCGCGAAGAGTTTGAGCGTTATCAAAACAATAGACCGTGCGGGACTTGCGGCGGATACCGTCTGCGCGCAGAGGCACTGGCGGTTAAGATCGGCGGTTTGCATGTTGGACAGATTGTCCAGATGTCGATCAAGGAGGCATATGAGTGGTGCAAGTCCGTGCCCGAGTCGCTGAGCAAGCAGAAGAATGAAATCGCGGTGGCGATTCTTAAGGAAATCCGTGAGCGGCTTGGGTTTTTGAACAACGTCGGGTTAGAATATCTGTCGCTGTCGCGCAATTCGGGAACATTGTCGGGCGGTGAAAGCCAACGGATCAGGCTTGCCAGCCAAATAGGGTCAGGCCTGCAAGGTGTGTTGTACGTGCTGGATGAACCGTCAATCGGGCTGCACCAGCGCGACAATGACCGGCTGCTGACGACGCTGAAAAACCTGCGCGATCAGGGCAATACTGTGATCGTTGTTGAACACGACGAAGAAGCCGTGCGTGAGGCGGATTATGTGTTCGATATCGGTCCGGGTGCGGGCATTCATGGCGGTCGTGTGGTCGCCAAGGGCACACCGGCTGAGATCATTGCGAACCCTGATAGCATTACGGGCGACTATTTGGCGGGGCGTCGCTCAATTCCGATCCCTAAGGTACGTCGGAAGGGCAACAAGAAAAAGGTCACCGTCAAAAAGGCGAGTGGTAACAATCTGCAAGCGATCACCGTTGATTTCCCGCTTGGCATGTTTGTCTGTGTGACAGGTGTTTCGGGTGGCGGTAAATCGACACTGACGATTGAAACGCTGTTCAAAACGGCGTCCATGGCATTGAACGGTGCGCGTCAGGCGCCTGCACCTTGTGAGACAATCAAAGGGCTCGAACACCTCGATAAAGTGATTGATATCGACCAGCGCCCGATTGGGCGGACGCCACGATCCAACCCAGCGACCTACACGGGTGCGTTCACGCCAATTCGTGACTGGTTCGCCGGATTGCCCGAATCCAAAGCGCGCGGATATAAATCTGGTCGCTTTAGTTTTAATGTCAAAGGTGGGCGCTGTGAGGCCTGTAAGGGTGACGGCGTCATCAAGATCGAGATGCATTTCTTGCCGGATGTTTACGTTGAATGTGAGACCTGTAAAGGAAAACGCTACAACCGTGAGACGCTGGAAGTTCGGTTCAAAGGCATGTCCATTGCCGATATTCTGGATATGAACGTCCAAGAGGCACAGGTGTTTTTCAAGGCGGTGCCGAGCATTCGCACAAAGATGGATGCCTTGGTGCGCGTCGGACTTGGCTATATCAAAGTCGGCCAGCAAGCGACGACTTTGTCGGGCGGTGAAGCGCAGCGTGTAAAGCTGTCGAAGGAGCTCGCCAAGCAATCAACGGGCCGCACGTTGTACATTCTGGACGAACCCACGACGGGTCTTCATTTTGAAGACGTGCGAAAGCTGCTCGAAGTGCTGCATGAACTGGTCGAGGGCGGCAACACCGTTATCGTGATTGAACACAATCTGGATGTGGTGAAAACCGCTGATTATGTGATCGATATCGGCCCAGAGGGTGGCGACAAAGGCGGGCAGGTCGTGGCCGTCGGAACGCCCGAGGAGATCGCCGAGGTTGAGGCATCCCACACGGGGCGCTACCTTAAGCAGATGCTACAGCCCAAATCCGTCGCCGCGGAATAATCAGCTACGGGGTTTGTCCATCAAGTATGGCAGCATGGCCGAAAAATCCATGCCGCCCATGCCGTGCAGTTCCACGAAGTCGGCGTAAAGCTGTGTTGCACGGGCGCCCATGGGGGTGTCGGCGTCCACGGCCTCGGCCGCTTGCTGGCTTAGGCGCAGGTCCTTAAGCATCAGGGCTGCGGAAAATCCGGGCGTATAGGCGTTGTCGGCGGGGCTGTTCGGGCCAATGCCGGGGGCCGGACAATAGGCGTTCATTGACCATGAATAACCTGACGATGTGGACACCACATCGAACATGGATTGGCGGTCAAGGCCAAGCTTGTCGGCCAGAGCGAAGGCTTCGCAGGTCGCGATCATCGTCGCACCAAGAATCAGGTTGTTGCAAATTTTTGCAGCCTGTCCTGCGCCCGCGTCGCCGCAATGCACAGCCTTTTGGCCCATGATATCAAACAGGGATTGAACGGTGGCAAAGGCGTCTGCTGGTCCACCTGCCATAAAGGTCAGCGTGCCGTTTGTCGCGCCGCCCATGCCGCCGGATACGGGGGCATCAATGGCGGATAAACCTGCAGCCTCAGCGGCTTGGGCGACATCACGCGCCGATTGGACGTCGACGGTTGAACAATCCAGATGCACGGCCCCATGCGTCATTGCGGGGTGAATACCGCCCACCACAGCGCGTAAGATATCCCCGCTTGGCAGCATGGTGATCACCACATTCGCGTCCGCCACCGCGTCTTGGATCCGCGCGCAGCACGGGACGCCGTCGGGCGTTGCAACGGGGTCAAACCCCATCACGTCATGGCCCGCAGCGATCAAACAACGCGCCATTGGTGCGCCCATATTGCCAAGGCCGATAAATGCGATTTTCATGTGGGGCTTCCTGTCAAATCAAGTGGCGGTTTGACCGGATAGGTCGTTGCAACGACATCGCCACCGGTCACATCGCGCCATGATGTGTGGCGCCATTTCGGGCTCCGGTCGCGATCAATAATCGCAGCGCGAATGCCTTCGATAAAATCACCGCGTTCCATCGCGCGCGAGGTGAAGCGGAATTCATGCATCAAAGCCGCCTCAATCGTGTCGGTCATTCGGACTTTGTGGATCAGCCCGACCGTGGCGCTCAGGGACAATGGCGAATGGCGCATCATTAGTTTTTGGGCGTGGACCAAGGCGTCGGGCAGGGTTTCAGGCATGGCACGCCAAATATCAGCAAGCGACTGGCCGCCAAAAACGGCATCGATATCGACCTGCCAATTGGCAAGACGTGCGGGGGGCGGGGTGTGTGCTGCGCGATCAACGGCGGACCAATCGCCCGTTTTTGTCAGCGTTTCGATTAAGGTGGGCCAATCGGCTTGTGGGACGAAAAAGTCTGCAAAGCCTGCGTAAATGGCGTCTGCCGTGTCCATGCGGTCTGCCGTGAGGCCGAGGTATTCGCCCAACCGACCCGGCGCGCGCGCTAGGATAAGGGAGCCGCCAACGTCAGGCACAAGACCGATGGACACTTCGGGCATGGCGATCACGCTGTTTTCGCAGACAATACGGTGTGATCCGTGGCAGCCGACGCCAACGCCGCCCCCCATGGTAAACCCGTGCAACAATGTCACGACAGGTTTGGGAAAGCGGAACAGTTTCGCGTTCATCCGGTATTCGTCGCGCCAAAAGCGGGTGCCGTAGCTGTAATCGCCCGCCGCCCCGGTGGCGTACAGTTCTTGAATGTCGCCGCCCGCGCAGAACGCTTTTTCCCCCGCACCATCGATGATGAGAAGTGCAATATCGGGGTCGTCCGCCCACGCATCGAGGGCGGTTTCGATCGCGGAACACATATCCCACGTCAGCGCGTTCAGCGCGTCCGGGCGCGTCAGCGTGATGCGGCCTGCCATGCCGTCTTTGCGGATGTCTATATCGCTCATGTGATTAGGTGCCGTGCGGTGATGACGCGCATAATTTCGTTCGTCCCTTCAAGGATTTGATGAACGCGCAAATCGCGCACAATTTTTTCGATGCCATAATCCGCGAGATAGCCGTAGCCACCGTGCAGTTGCAGGCACTGGTCGGCGACGCGTGATCCGGTTTCGGTGCACAGCTTTTTGGCCATGGCACAAAAGGCCGTCGCGTCGGGCGCCTGGGTGTCGAGTTTCCATGCGGCTTGGCGCAGAAATGTGCGGGCCGATTGCAGATCAATTTCCATATCGGCAAGGCGAAATTGCAGGGCTTGGAACTGATCGAGCGATTGGCCAAAGGCGTGACGTTCGGCCATATAGTGGATCGTTTTGTCGAGCGCGGATTGCGCGGCACCGATGGAACAGGCGGCAATATTCAACCGCCCCCCATCGAGGCTTTTCATGGCGTATTTGAAACCCTGATCGATGTCGCCCAATAGGTTTTCACCAGAAATGGCGCAGTTGTCTAATTGAACTTGGCGGGTAGGCTGCGATCGCCAACCCATTTTGTCTTCCAAGCCGCCAAAACTTAACCCATCCGTGCCGTTTTCAACAACAAAGGCCGAGATGCCTTTTGGACCGGCAAGGCCGGTGCGGGCCATGACGACATAGGCGTCTGAATAGCCGCCGCCCGAGATGAACGCTTTGTTTCCGCTCAGGGCGTATCCCTGTTCAGTGACGTCTGCTTTGGTCTTGAGGGATGCCGCATCCGACCCACTGGCGGGTTCAGTCAGACAGTAGGACAGGATAGTTTCCATCGAAAGTACCGTCGGCAGCAAACGGGTTTTCATGGCGTCCGAGCCGAAGTCGTCAATCATTTTCGCACACATATTGTGGATCGACAGGAATGCGGCGACTGATGCACAGGACGCAGATAGCGCCTCAAAGACCAGCGTCGCATCGAGGCGGGTGAGCGCGGAACCGCCCGAGGCTTCTGATACATAAAGACCGCCGAAACCCAGTTCTGCCAGCTTGAGCCACAGATCACGCGGGATTGTTCCCGCGCCGTCCCAATCGCGCGCATGCGGCGCGATATGTTGGGCGCCGAACGCGTGGGCCATGTCATATATCGCGGCTTGTTCTTGCGATAGCGCGAAGTCCATGTCTAAAGATCCTCACTGAATTCGGTGATAAGGTGGTCGACGACCGCGTCCATTTTTGCGGACGCGTCGCCCTTTGTTGCCGCTGCGACGGCGCGTTGACGGTCGCTGCTGGTGCCGTCGATAATAATGCCCCGCAACCCTTCTAGGGCAGCGGTGCACTGCAAAATACCTGCGTCTTCTTCCACCAGTTCAAGCAATTCGTCAAACAGATCGGCGAAAGGCACAATTTCACCTCGACCAAAATCGATCAGGCCCTTGGAAACACCGTAGCGCTGCGCACGCCAGCGATTTTCTTGTATCAGAAAGCTGTCATATTGCCGCCAGCGCTGGTTCTTGATGCGCAGCCGCCAAAGCATCCGTGTCAGGCATTGCACCAATGCGGCCAACCCGACAGCGTGACTAAGGCGCGGGGAGACATCGCAAATTCGGGTTTCCAGTGTGGGAAACTTCGCTGATGGGCGTAGATCCCACCAGATTTTTGAGCTGTCTTCAATAACACCCATATCCACGAGAGCTTGGACGGAACGGGTGTATTCGTCCCAGCTGTCCAAGGTGGGGGGGAGGCCCGTGCGGGGCAAGTTGTCAAAGACGGACAATCTATACGACGCTAGGCCCGTGTCGTCGCCCTGCCAAAACGGTGAAGAGACGGAGAGCGCCAAAAGATGTGGCAGAAAATAGCTGAGTTGGCCCATCAAATCTGCCCGCAGCGAATCATCATCCAGCCCAACATGGACATGCATGCCACAGATCAACATGCGCCAACCGACGCCGCCAAGGTCGTTTTTCAACTGGTTGTAACGATCTTTGTTGGTGTGAAACTGATCTTTCCAATCCGCTGACGGATGGCAGGACGCTGCAATTGGAGCGAGGCCGTAGTTTGCCGCACAATCGCGGATCGTGCGACGCAGGTGTGTCAGATCATCAAACGCATCACCTGCCGTTGCACAGATGCCTGTGCCGACTTCGATCTGGCATTTCAGAAATTCGGGGCTGACTTGGCTGCCGAGCGCGGCTTCGCATTCTGCCATAAGGGCATCCGGCACTGTCGCCAATGCGCGCGTCTGAATGTCAACGAGAAGGTATTCCTCCTCAACACCGATGGTGAAACCCGGTTCAATCATGCCTTAGCGTGACCGGAAACGACAGTGGGGTCTAGCTAAAGAAGGCGAACTTGTGTTCCCGTTTCGACAACAGAAAAAAGCTCTGCGATATGCTCATTGTAAAGGCCGATGCAACCGGATGAGCTTTGGCGGCCAATCTTGCGCGTGTCGTGGGTTCCGTGGATCAGATAAGCAGGCCAATCAAGGTACATCGCGTGGGTTCCGAGTGGGTTCCCAGGGCCGGCGTCCATCATCACGGGCAAAGAAGGATCGCGTTCGCGCATGGATTGGGTCGGCGTCCATGTTGGTCCGACACGTTTGCGCACGATTTGGGAATATCCACGGCGGGTCAGGTCCTCAGTCATCGGGACGGACGACGGATACAGCCGGTAACTGCCATCTGCGCCCCAAAAATGCAGCGCGCGCGACGTTATGTCCGCCAAGATAGCGCCACTGCCGAGGGTGGAGAAATGATCCTGCCAGTCTTGCGTGATAAAGGAAGATGAATTGCGATCTGGCGCTTCTTGCGCGCGCACAACAAGAGGGGTCGCAAGGGTCGCTGCGGCACCAATAATAAAGCTGCGTTTCGTCTGCATTGGTCGCTCCATCCGTGTGTTTTTTAAGCTTTCACACGGATGGGCTGTTCGATCAAGCCACGCAAATTCACGCCTGCGTGAAACCGCTCATTACTCGATGGTGACTGAAGCACGCATGTTGCCGTGTGGGCGGCAGCGGTAGGAGAACGAACCCGCGCCTGAGAACGTCAGGCTGGCTGACTCGCCGGGTCGTATAAGGCTCGTGTCGAACGCGTCGCCGCTGTCCTGCCAAGCACTGTGTGCGGCGCGGTCCTCATTGACCCAAGTGACTGTGTCGCCGGCGGCGATTGTCAGATCGGCAGGGGAAAACGCAAAATTCTTGATGGTAACAGTGTGGGTTGTTTGCGCCTGTGCAGCAGTTGCGACCAGAACGGGCAGGGCGGCCAGTGTTGCAGCGCCTGTGCGGAGGAAATCGCGACGTGTTGTGGTCATGGTGTATCCTTTCAAAAATCAATCCCGTCGAATTTGACGTATAATACAAGCAACGCGTTGTGTGTGCATTTGGTTTCATCGTAGCGCGAAAAGCTTTCAAAGCGATCAACCATTCGACGTCACGCGAACGTTTTTATTTGTGCAAGAAGATCGTCGCGTGCGCCACCCAGAATGTCGAAGACCTGTTCTTTGGTGCCGCAGACACGGATCAAGATCGTGTTTGATCCTTGCCAAGGTTTGAGCACGATTGCCGCCAATTCGGCAGGCGGGCCCGGTGGAGCGTGAAAAACCATCAATTGCTCACCAGCGCTGCGCGGATAAACGTCTACGAGTTTCGCCATAAGCCTAAAAAATAGAGGGTAATCAATTTCATAACTGGTGACTTGGCTCAGGTCAAAGTAATGTGGTTAGCCATGTGCGAAGAGGGGTTCGCGCGCGAAATGTTGGAGGGCCGTCATGATTTCATCAAGCATGACATGACCATGATATCGAATGTAATTAAACTGTGGACTCGTAAAAATTGTGTAATCAACAGGCATATCTCCCCCTAAGTCTAGCCTCCCAAGCCTATTCCCCTTCGATAAGCAATCCGAAGGGGAATAGAATAATAAAATTAGAGGGTTAGTCCATTGCTTTAAAGTTGAACTCGCCGCCTTGCTTAATGCCGGACGGCCAACGCGAGGTCACGGTTTTGGTGCGCGTGTAGAATTTGAACGCATCAGGACCGTGCTGGTTAAGGTCGCCAAAGACCGATTTTTTCCAGCCGCCGAAGGTGTGATAGGCCAGTGGCACAGGGATCGGCACGTTGATGCCGATCATGCCGACGTTAACGCGGCTGGCAAAGTCACGCGCGGCGTCGCCATCGCGGGTGAAAATAGCGGTGCCGTTGCCCATTTCGTGATCCATCGCGAGACCCAGCGCCTCCTCGTAGGATGCGGCACGCACGCAGGACAGGACGGGTCCAAAAATCTCTTTTTGGTAGATTTCCATGTCTGGTGTGACGCGGTCAAAAAGGTGTGGGCCGACGAAAAATCCGTCCTCATAGCCTTGCAGCTTGAAGCCACGACCATCAACCACAAGGTCTGCACCGGCTGCAACGCCGCCTTCAATCATCTTGAGGATATTGGCTTTTGCCGCTGCGGTAACGACTGGGCCGTAGTCAATATCATCGCCCGATGTATAGGGTCCGACGCGCAGCTTTTCGATGCGTGGGATCAGCTTTTCAATCAGCCGATCTGCTGTTTCTTCGCCGACCGGAACGGCGACAGAAATCGCCATGCAGCGTTCACCGGCAGCCCCGTAGCCCGCACCAATAAGGGCGTCAGCGGCTTGGTCAAGGTCGGCGTCGGGCATGATGATCATGTGGTTCTTGGCACCGCCAAAACACTGAACTCGTTTGCCGTTAGAACAGCCGCGACCGTAGATATATTCAGCGATCGGGGTGGATCCGACGAAGCCGATGGACTGGATCGTCTCGTTGTCGATGATCGCGTCGACGGCTTCTTTGTCACCGTTGACGACTTGGATGATTCCGGCGGGCAAGCCAGCTTCTTCGAGCAATTCAGCGAGCATCAACGGCACGGACGGGTCGCGTTCGGATGGCTTCAAGATAAAAGCGTTACCGCAGGCGATGGCGGGCGCGAACATCCACATTGGGATCATCGCGGGGAAGTTGAACGGCGTGATACCTGCCGTCACACCAAGGGCTTGGCGCATGGAGTAGATGTCGATGCCCGGGCCAGCACCGTCGGTATAATCGCCCTTCAACAACTCGGGCGCACCGATGCAATACTCGACAACCTCGAGGCCACGCTGAACGTCGCCTTTGGCATCGGGGATGGTTTTGCCGTGCTCGCGCGACAGTGCCTCGGCGAGCTTATCCATGTCGCGGTTCAGCAAACCAACGAAAGCCATTAACACGCGCGCACGGCGTTGTGGGTTCGTGGCGGCCCATTTGGGTTGGACGGCAGCGGCGATTGTGACCGCGTGATCCAGTTCCGCAACAGAGGCCAGCGGCACATGTCCTTGCACTTCGCCCGTTGCCGGATTGAAGACATCGGCAAAACGGCCTGATGTGCCTTTGACGTGTTCGCCGCCGATGAAGTGAGTGAATTCGGTTGTCATAATAAGCTCCGGTTTTTTGGGCGGTGACAGGCGTAGACAGCCTCAACACAGCACGTATGGACAGGTTCGGGTTTCTACCTGCACCATAGCCTTGCGTTTTCGGTTGTAAAAGCGCCAGTATAGCAAATTCATTTTGCAAAAATGCAAAGGCGAGATGCGCAAAGGGATGACATGACACGATGGGACGATATGCGGGTGTTTTTGACCGTGGCGCGGGCGGAAAGTCTAAGTCGCGCCGGACCGATCCTGCGCATGGACGCCGCGACGGTGGGCAGGCGGATCGCGCGGCTTGAAAGTGAGCTTGGGGTGGTGCTGTTCGTGAAGTCGCCGCAGGGCTATGCATTGACCGACCTCGGGGCGCGGATGCGCGACCATGCGGCAGAGGCGGAAGCGTCAGTGTCATTGGCTATTGAGGAAGCGCGCGGCGATCAAGTAAGGCTGACCGGGCAAATACGGATCGGTGCGCCAGACGGGGCCGCGAATTACCTGCTGCCACAGGTTTGCGCCGCAATCGGGGCGGACAATCCGGAGTTGGAAATCCAGATACTTTCGCTGCCGCGTGTCGTGAATCTGTCCAAACGAGAGGCTGACATGGCGATCACGGTGTCACGTCCGCAGGCTGGGCGGCTCACGGTTCAAAAGGTGAGCGATTATCGCCTGCATCTGGCGGCACCGCAGGCCGCGCAGATCAACAGTCTGGCGGATCTAAAGGGACAACGGATCGTCGGGTACATCCCTGATATGATTTTCGATAAGGAATTGGATTATTTGGGTGATCTTGGGGCAGACGGCGTGCAGATCGCGTCTAATTCTGTTGCTGTGCAGGTGATGGCGTTGCGCGCGGCTGCGGCGGACGTTGAAAATCCCTGTGTCGGGATCGTGCATGATTTTGCCCTGCCGTTCGCACCAGAATTGAAACGTGTGCTCGTGGAGGAGGTGTCGTTAACTCGGTCGTTTTATCTGGTGCGCCATGCCAGTGATCGCACGTCGGATCGTCTGAACCGGTTTGCCGTTGCGTTACACAGCGGCTTGCGGGCCGAGATTTCGCGTCTTGAGCGTGAGGTCGCTTGACAGTCATAGGGGGGGACGTGACACTTGACCGCACTAGACGTGGTTCAAATAAACTTGTTTCGACTAGGCTGGGGAGCTTGCAATGATTGTCTCACAAATCCTGAAATCCAAAGCGACGGGTGGCGTGTTCACGCTGACGTCTGATGCGAATGTCGCTGATGCGGCCGCGATCATGTCCGAGATGCGTATTGGTACCATCGTGATCAGCGATGATGGCGGTGGGGCGCCTGCAGGTATTTTGTCCGAACGCGACATCGTGCGCGAATTGGGTAAACATGGGCCAAGCTGCATGTCCCGCTTGGTCAGCGATATGATGACCAGCAAGCTGGTGACCTGTGGTCCGTCTGACACGACCGATTCAGTGCTGGCACAAATGACCGAAGGGCGTTTTCGCCACATGCCGGTGATAGACAATGGCAAGATGGTCGGTCTGATTTCCATTGGCGATGCGGTTAAAGCGCGGCTGTCAGAACTGGCAGCGGAACGCGACGCGCTGACCGGAATGGTAATGGGACATTAGATTATTTGCCATTGGGCGGGTAATCGGGTGTCTTGCGCCCAGATAAATTGAGGGGCTGCCATGCGCGTCGGGTTATATCCAGGAACATTTGATCCTGTCACATTGGGTCATCTGGACATCATCAAGCGGGCATGTTCGCTGGTCGATAAACTGGTCATCGGTGTCGCGATTAACCGCGATAAGGGGCCGCTGTTCAGTTTGGAAGAACGGGTCGCAATGATCGAAGCGGAATGCGCAGACCTGTCAACGCAAACCGGCTGTGAAATTGTAGCGCACCCGTTTGAAAACCTGCTCATCCATTGCGCCAAAGATGTCGGGGCCACGATCATTATCCGTGGTTTGCGCGCTGTGGCGGATTTTGAATACGAATATCAAATGGTTGGGATGAACCGCCAGCTGGACAACACGGTTGAGACCGTGTTCTTGATGGCCGAAGCCCAACATCAGGCGATTGCTTCAAAGCTGGTCAAAGAGATTGCGCGGCTGGATGGCGATGTGTCGAAATTTGTCACGCCTGAGGTGAAAGAGGCGCTTGCGGTGCGGTTTCAGACCTAGGTCGTTGTTGGTATCATGTCGGGATTTGGCCCGCCACTGATGGCCCGCTGGATAAGATTGCGGGGCATCCATATTTGATCGATTACCTTAGCCGTAAACGACGCGGGCTGCGATTTTGCTAGCGTCGCTTGGGAAAATGCTAAGATCGGTGACAGCAAGTTCAGTTGGAAGGTTTGCGATTTCGTTGCGTGTGCGAACGTACGTAATGCGTTTTGCGATGCGAGTTTGCAGGTTTGTCATTAGGTTCATTGGTTTTCCTTTCGGGGAGTACTGTGTGTCTTGTGACCCATACTTAGGTATGCTGCAGTGCAGCATTAGACCCATGTTCGCGATAACGGGGTTGCATTTACTGCATGGGTATATTCGATTTTGCACAAAAAAGGGCCGCTTAGACAGGCAGCCCTCAGAACCAAACGGTTTTTTATTTGGTTAAAGCAGTTTGCCCATGGCAACAGCCGTGTCGCCCATGCGGTTCGAGAAACCCCATTCATTGTCATACCACGTCAGGATGCGGCACATCGTTCCTCCAATAACTTTGGTCTGGTCGGTCGCGAAGGTCGACGAATGTGGGTCATGGTTGAAATCACAGCTTACCAGTTTGGAATTGGTGAAGGCGAGTACGCCTTTCAACGGGCCGCTTTTGGTGGCGGCGCGGATGACGTCGTTGATTTCTTCCACTGTTGTGTCGCGGGCGGCCTCAAAAGTAAGGTCGACGCAGCTTACGTTTGGCGTGGGAACGCGGATCGCCACCCCATCAAGTTTGCCATCAAGTTCCGGCAAAACCAGTCCGACAGCCTTCGCGGCACCTGTGCTGGTCGGGATCATCGACAGGGCGGCGGCGCGGGCGCGGTAGAGGTCAGGGTGCATGGTATCCAGCGTTGGCTGATCACCGGTGTAGCTGTGGATCGTCGTCATGAAGCCTTTGACGATGCCGATTTCATCGTTGAGAACTTTGACCACGGGTGCCAGACAGTTGGTGGTGCACGACGCATTGGACACGACAATGTCGTCCGCTGTCAGCGTTTTGTCATTCACACCGTAGACTATGGTCTTGTCAGCGTCTTTGCCCGGTGCAGAAATCAGCACGCGTGACGAACCATTTTCAAGGTGCGCATGACAGGCCTCTTTCGATGTAAATATACCCGTACATTCCAGTACGATATCGACGTCAGCCCATGGCAGATCGGCAGGGTTGCGCATGGCGGTGACGGCCATCGGGCCACGGCCCACGTCAATGGTGGTTTCGGTTGTGGTAACCGGATGTGGGAAACGGCCATGCACTGAATCGTATTGCAGCAGATGCGCGTTGGTTTCTACGGGGCCAAGATCGTTGATCGCTACGACCTTGATATCGGTGCGGCCGGATTCGATTATGGCGCGCAAAACATTGCGTCCGATGCGGCCGAAGCCATTGATTGCTACTTTGACGGTCATGAAAGCCTCCGAGATGTGGGTCAGCAAACGTGGGGGCAGGGTACCACCACTGTTGGCGCTAACATCCCCAAAAAAGCGCAAAGGTCAACCCGTAACGCAGCTTTTGGTTGCCGTTGCGCAGGTCCACTTATCGCCAGATTGTTAGATAATTGATCAGTTCAATCATCTTTTTGCCAAGGAACAGCCCAGCGTTCATATGCAGGACATAGTGGTCCAGCAGGAAAAAACCACGATAAGGGCGGAGAAACTGAGGGAAATCTTAGTAGTTATAGAAACGGTTTAGCTTGGCAGGTTAGCTTTGCAAAGGGCGGGTTTCAATTGGTCAAAACTCAGCCTGCTGACGTGCGGGTTAGAGTTCGGGTGAGACGTGTACGCCTAAATTAATCGTCCCATGTGGGCCGCGACGTCGGCCATGCGCACTGAAAAACCCCATTCGTTGTCATACCACGCCAGCACCCGCACGGTGCGTCCGCCGACGACCTTGGTTTGATCGGGGGCAAAGATGGATGATTGCGGTGTGTGGTTAAAATCAATCGAAACTTTCGGTTCGGGATCATACGACATCACCATGCCCATATGCCCCGCACAGGCCGCAGCGACGGCGGCGTTTACGTCTTCTACGGTTACGGATTTTGCGGCCTCGAATGTTAGGTCCACAGCTGAGACATTGGGCGTCGGCACGCGCAGGGCGGTTCCGTCAAGTTTGCCTTCCATTTCCGGCAGTACCAGTGACAGCGCTTTGGCGGCCCCTGTGCTGGTCGGGATCACGGCAAGGGCGGCAGCGCGGGCGCGGTACAGATCATCGTGGCGGCGATCTAGCGTCGGCTGATCGCCGGTGTAACTGTGGATCGTCGTCATAATGCCGCGTTCAATGCCAATCGAGTCATTGAGGGTTTTGACCAATGGCGCGAGGCAATTGGTTGTGCATGACCCGTTGGACACCATTCGATCCAAAGGCGTGAGATCGCGGTGATTGACCCCGTAGACGATGGTGCGATCTACATTTGTGGCGGGGGCCGAAATCAGCACTTTGCCTGCGCCGCGTTCAAGGTGAACCGCAGAGAGGTAGCCGTCATTAAATTTGCCGGTACACTCAAGGACGACATCGCAGCCGTCCCAATCCAGTTCGTTCGGATCATAGGTCGACATCATGTTAATCGGGCCGCGACCAAGGTCGAGCTTGCCGTCGGTGACTGTGATGTCACCCGGGAAGCGACCATGCACTGAATCGTAGCGCAGCAGGTGGGCGTTTGTTGCCACCGGACCCGTCGCATTGATTTTCACAACTTGAATATCGTTGCGCGCGGCCTCAGCAATATGGGACAGCGTGCAGCGACCAATGCGGCCAAATCCGTTGATACCGACTGTGACGGTCATGATGGCAGTTCCTTAGCGGATAAAATTTGGTCGTTCTTAAGGTGGGTCAGACCTGATACCAAGGGAAATGCGCAACTTTTCAATATGTTAGCGATAACTCGGCGTGGTGGCCTCAGGTTTGCGCTAACAATTCAACCACAGGGTGCGCAAGTTTGCGCTAACGTTCGGGAACGGCATCGCAGAATGACAGAATGAAGAATCAGTTTGTGCACGGCGCGGGGACGTGGACGCTCGCTCGGGCCTTGCAGCCGCGATCATGAGCGTTAGTTCCAACACCAACACAAACACCAGATGGAGACGGTAATATGAGCGGTTTGATTGCTTTGTTGGACGACGTGGCCGCCCTTACGCGGATTGCTGCAACCAGTCTTGATGATGTGGCCAGCATGGCTTCTAAGGCTGGCACCAAAGCTGCTGGCGTCATTATTGACGACGCGGCTGTTACCCCGAAATATGTCACCGGACTTGATCCAAAACGTGAACTTCCGATCATCTGGAAAATCGCACGCGCGTCAATTTTTAACAAATTGGTGATCCTGTTGCCTGTGGCGATGCTGCTTAAGGCATTCGCACCGGTGTTGTTGATTCCGCTGTTGATGTTTGGTGGGCTTTACCTTTGTTTTGAGGGGGCCGAAAAAATTTATCACGTTTTGCGCCCGCACGGCGATGTCCATGTTGAGGCAGACATGGATGTCGGCGATCCGGCAAAACTGGAAGAAACACGCGTCAAAGGTGCGATCAAAACGGATTTCATTCTGTCAGCTGAGATTATGACCATCACGCTGAATGAAATTCCAGATGGCAGCATCGGATTGCAAGCCGCGGCACTGGCTGTGGTGGCGATTTGCATTACCGCATTGGTGTACGGGGTCGTTGGTCTGATCGTTAAGATGGACGATGTCGGTGCGTGGCTTGCGTTAAATGCAAACACTGGAATCGGGCGCGGAATTGGCAAAGGTCTGGTGCAAGGAATGCCGCATTTACTGACTGTGCTGTCAACTGTGGGGACGGCCGCGATGCTTTGGGTTGGTGGGCAAATTCTGGTGCATGGGCTGCATAACCCTGATTTCATTGGCTGGGCGCAGCCGTATGGCATTATCAAGGACGTATCGCACACCATTGCGGTCGACGCAGGGTTTGGCAATTGGGCTGTGACCGCGTTCTTTGACGGGGTGATCGGGCTGGCAATTGGCCTGCTGCTGATCCCCATTGTGACCCGCGTCATCGCACCGCTGATCGGGGCCGTGACCGGATCAAAGCCGCAACACTAAGCGCTAGAAATTCGAGGAGCGGCGCTGAAGCGACTGGACCGAATAGGATTGGCGGACCCTGTCCTCTTCGAAAGGGACAAATCCAGGATCGGACGTGACGCAGCTCAGGCCGCACAATTGCTGGGTCGATCGGGTTTGGAAATCCACCAGCCAGACGCGCCCACCGGGGGTGGACACGTAGCCGTCAATGCCGAAATCAAAGTCCGATGTCAGATCGATCACTGACGGCACTTCGTTATCGTACTGACGCCCATATGCGCCGTGGGTGTGGTAACTGGCAACAATGCCTTGTCCCACAAGCGGCGCTGGCATGTCACAGCTGGCAAATGTACCGCCGCGCGGTGTGCTAGCTTGCAGGCTGCCATCCGAGCCAATGAAAAAGTAGCCGCAATGTTCGCGACGTTCATCGATGGATCGCAATTGCAACGTGTTCAAGAAATTGCGCGCAAAATTGTCGACAATAGGTCCGCTTGGCAAGTTTGCTGGAGCCAGGGAAAAACCTGCGCTCGTCTGATTGGAATGGCTTGTCGCGCCTTTGGGACTTGGTTGCGCAAACGTCTGGCTTGTCGGGGCGTCGCACGCGGTAAGTGCGACAGACGCTGCGGCAAGAAGGGCTGTCAGACGGATCATGTGCAATGCTCCTGAACGATTCGTGAAAAGTTTAGCAGAAACGCGTCGAGCAACAATATTGGTCAACGAAATCAGGCCACAACTGCGTGCAAAGCACGAAACTGTGGCCCGATCTGGCATATTTTTTTGGTCGATGACTAGGCGAGAAGATCGCGGACTTTTTGCGCCGTGGCCTCAGCGGTGATGCCGAACTTTTCAAACAAGACCGGCGCAGGTGCGGAGGCACCAAAACTGTCCATGCCAACAAAGCCCGCTTTGCTTTCGCGGCCACGTTCACCAAGAAGCCATTTGTCCCAGCCAAGGCGCACGCCTGCTTCAATTGCGACACGGACCGGACCACCGGGTAGGACGCGCTTGCGGACGCTCTCGTCTTGCGCCTCAAATAGCTCCCAGCAGGGCATAGACACAACGCGGGTTCCAATGCCTTCCGCCTCAAGGATATCGCGCGCAGCCATGGCGACGCTGACCTCGGATCCTGTGGCCATCAGGATGGCCTGACGTTTGCCGTTTTCAGCATCAGCCAGAACATAAGCACCTTGGGCGGTCATGTTCTTGGTCTTATGTTCGGTCCGCACCAGCGGCAGACCTTGACGCGACAGGCACATAACAGATGGCGTTGTCTTGGATGTGAAGGCGAGTTCCCATGCCTCGGCCACCTCAACAGTGTCGGCGGGGCGGAAGACGTGGGTGTTTGGTGTCGCGCGCAAAATCGCCAGGTGTTCAACAGGCTGGTGCGTTGGCCCGTCTTCGCCAAGGCCGATGCTGTCGTGAGTCATGACATAGACCGTCGGGATTTCCATCAAGGCTGACAGGCGCATGGCACCGCGGGCGTAGTCGGTGAAGCACATGAACGTACCGGAATAGGGCCGGATGCCGCCGTGCAGGATCATCCCGTTCATCGCAGCCGCCATGCCGTGTTCACGGATTCCGTAATGGATGTAGCGACCAGCACGGTTATCGGGGCTGAACACACCAAGATCTGACGTTTTGGTGTTGTTGGACCCTGTCAGATCGGCAGAACCGCCAACAGTTTCTTGCATGATCGGGTTGATCACTTCGAGGACTTTTTCCGAAGACGACCGTGTCGCCATCTTTGCGCCCGCTTCAGACACTTGTTTCTTGAACGCTTTGATGGTCGCGGACAGCTTTTTCGGGGCGTCTAGCGCCAAGGCGCGGTTGAATTCGTCCTGTTTGGCGCTGGACAGCTTGGCAAAACGGGTGTGCCAGTCGGCGTGGGCTGCTGCGCCGCGGGTGCCCATGGCTTCCCATTGGGATTTCACGTCAGCGGGAACCTCAAAGGGGCCGTAGGTCCAGCCATAAGCGTCTTTGGCGGCCTGCAGTTGGTCTGCGTCGGCCAACGCGCCGTGGCCCTTGGACGTGTCTTGCGCGGCGTGGCCCAGTGCGATGTGGGTTTTGCAGTTGATCATAGACGGGCGCGGATCTGCTTTTGCAGCTGTAATCGCCGCGTCAATCGCATCAGGATCGTGGCCGTCGATGTCGATGACATGCCAACCGGACGCGACGAACCGCGCGGATTGATTGGTGATATCGGCCAAAGCAACAGGGCCATCGATTGTGATGTTGTTGTTGTCAAAGAAACAGATCAGATTGCCGAGCTTTTGCATTCCAGCAAGGCCAATCGCCTCTTGGGAAATGCCTTCCATCAGGCAACCGTCGCCGGCGATGACGTAGGTGTGGTGGTTGACAACTGAGCTGCCGTAACGGGCGCGCAGGATTTCTTCTGCAATCGCAAAGCCGACAGAATTGGCAATGCCTTGGCCAAGCGGACCAGTTGTGGTTTCAACGCCGTCCATGTGGCCATATTCTGGATGCCCCGCAGTGCGCGCACCCCATTGACGGAAATCTTTCAGCTGTTGCAGTGTTGCTTGCTCGTAACCTGTCAAATGCAGCAGCGCGTAAATCAACATGGATCCGTGACCTGCGGACAGGATGAAACGGTCGCGGTCGGGCCAGTGCGGCGCCTTCGGATCAAAGCGCAGGTGCTTTTCAAACAGCACGGTGGCGACGTCGGCCATACCCATAGGCATGCCGGAGTGGCCTGAATTTGCGGCGGCGACAGCGTCAAGCGTGAGGGTGCGGATCGCGGCGGCGCGCATCCAATGCTCGGGGTGGGCTTTGCGGAGGGCTTGGATGTCCATGTAACAGGGGTCCTTAGGGCTGCGATGTTTGACTTTGGGCAACGTCATAACAGGGCGGACCCCAAGATCAAGGCAGGTCTGCGTGATGGATGAAAGCTGCAGTGTAGTGATATGAAATATAATCATTTTCGCTGTTTGCTGCCACGGCTCTCATGGCTTAGACTTTACGCAGCAGGGCGCGATTCGTGTGCAAAGCCCAAGCGGAGCGGTTCTTCGGTGTGTTCAAAGCGAACCGACCAAGCCCGGAAAGGACAGGCGATGAGCGATCTTCCACAACTCGAAACGCGGATCACGGCGGCGCTAGACCGTTTAAAATTGGGGTTGGATGGGCTTTCGGTAGCCGCACCTATCCCTGAGCCCAACGTTGATGGCGCCGAGGCAAGTGCGTTGACGCTGCAAGTTACTGAACTCGGCGCGAAACTTGATGAAGAGCAGTCAGCCAATGCGCAGCTTGAAGAGCGTGTGAAACTCCTCAAGGAGCGTCAGGACGGAAAGCTGGCCCAGCTGGAAAGCGACGTCGATGCGGGACGTGCACGGTCTGCGCGCATGGATCGTGAATTGCAGCGGTTGCGCCAAGTGAATGCAGAACTGCGAGACATCAACGGGCAGCTTCGCGACGCCGTGAGCGCTGGTGTGAGTGAGCCGCATCTGGTCAACAAAGCCATGCTCGCCGAACTTGAGGCGCTGCGGGCAACACGTGCAGCCGACGCAGCCGAGATGGACGCGATCCTGCAAGAACTAACGCCGATCATTGCACAGGAGGCAGCCGATGCCACAGGTTGAAATTACCATCGGGGGCCGCAATTTCGAGGTCGCCTGTCAGGACGGCGAAGAACAGTTTTTGATGACAGCGGCAGCCATGCTGGACGTCGAAGCGTCGTCGCTTTCTACCCAAGTAGGGCGGATGCCTGAAAACCGGATGCTGTTGATGGCGGGTCTGTTGTTGGCCGATCGCACGGCAGGTCTGGAAGACAAAGTGCGCGAAGCTGAAGGACGGCTGGCGCAAGCGCAGGCGCAACTTGAACAGACGTCGTTTCAAGGCACCGTTGAACGCGTTGAAGTGCCGGTCATGCCGACTGAAGTCATTGAAACCATGAGAGGAATTGCAGAACGGGTTGAGGCGATAGCCGACGAATTTGAAGGCCGCGCGTCTTAGGAAGCGGTGAATCTAAACATAAAAAAGCCGCGCCCCAGACATGAGGCGCGGCATTTTTCATTTAGAACGGTCGCTTACGCGTTGGCTTCGCGGATCTTTTCAGCGGCGCCTTTGTCGTAGGTGACGCCGTTTGCTACAAACAGAGCATCGAGTTCACCTGATATCGTCATTTCAGTAATGATATCGCAGCCGCCGACGAATTCACCTTTGACATAAAGCTGCGGAACCGTTGGCCAGTCAGAATAGTCTTTAATGCCCTGACGGATGTCTTCGTCTGCCAGCACGTTCACGTCCGCGAATTCGACGCCCATAAAGTTTAGAACACCCGCGACGCGGCTGGAAAATCCGCACTGCGGCATGGCTTTTGTGCCCTTCATGAACAGCACCACGTCATTGGTCGTCACGGTCTCTTTGATCTGGGTTTCGGCGGTCATGGCTTTGATCCTTGTTTGTCTTTGCGGGCAATCTTTTGATTGGCGCGTGTGCGATCTAGTTCTTCCATCCCAGTGGTCTTAATCGTTCTGGGATCAGGTTTCATGTGGCTCAGTGGGCGGCGATGGCGTTTGGCGTACCAGTCATCCGCGAGGATCGCGCCGACCAGAACCAAACCACCAAACACCAACCAGTTTAACATCACTCAGGTGCCTTTGTTGTCAGGGCAAGGGCATGCAGATCACCATTCGATCCATCCATTTTTCCCTTGAGGGCACCGTAAACCGCGCGTTGCTGTTGCACGCGGTTTTTGCCTTTGAAGGAGGCGTCGATCACCTCGGCGGCGAAATGTGAACCATCGTTACCTTGCACTTTTATCTGTGCGTCCGGAAACGCATCGCGGAGCAAAGTTTCGATTTCTGGGGCAGTGATGGGCATGAATGTGTCCTATTGTTCGTTTAGATGTAGGGTCCCGGGATGCTTGCGGCAAGGTTAGCGGCGCATTACTACGCAAACGTGTCCGCGAATGTGGTCCGAAAGAGGGTGGCAAGATCGGCGAGAGGGGCGGAACTGCCTCCCATGTTCACATGATCACCACCGAATTTGCCCACGGACGCGATTGGCACACCTGCACTGCCAGCCGCAACCATCAAAGCTTCGGCTTGGTCATACGTGCAGGCAATCAGGTAACGGGCTTGGTCTTCGCCAAACAATGTGGGTGTGTCGGCGAAGTCGAGGCTGACACCCGTGCCCGCTGTTTCGGCCATTTCAAACGCGGCGAGCGCGAGGCCGCCGTCGCTGAGGTCGGTGCAGGCGTCGATCCATTGCGCGTTGGCGCGGATAAAGTCCCCGTGCCGTTTTTCAGCTGCGAGGTCGACGTCTGGCGCATCGCCCTCAATGCGGTGGAACACTTCCGCCAGTATTGCGGATTGACCGAGGTGGCCAGCGGTGGTGCCGACAAGGAGTGCGACGTGGCCTTCGCGGGCAATGCCACCAATGATGTCATCGCCGTGCTTCAGTAGGCCGACCGCGCCAATGGTGGGCGTGGGCAAAATCCCAGTGCCGTCGGTTTCATTGTAAAGCGACACGTTGCCGGACACGATGGGCATATCAAGCGCGATGCAGGCCGCTGCGATGCCTTTGATCGCACCGACAAATTGGCCCATGATTTCGGGCTTTTCGGGATTGCCGAAGTTCATGTTGTCGGTGGTGGCAAGTGGTGTCGCGCCCACGGCTGTTAGGTTGCGGTACGCCTCTGCCACAGCCTGCGCGCCGCCTTTTTCGGGGTTGGCCATGACGTAGCGTGGCGTCACGTCCGAGGTGAAGGCCAGTGATTTGTCGGTGCCATGCACGCGCACAATTCCAGCACCGAATCCCGGTGCGCGGACCGTGTCGGCCATGACCTGGCTGTCATATTGCTCATAGACCCATTGCTTGGCGGCATAGTTCGGCGCCGCCAAAAGAGCCTTCAATCCGTCGATAGGATCGATGTTTGGCACATCAGCCAGCGGGTCAGCGGGCGGCGTTTCCACCCATGGACGGTCATATTCCGGGGCGGAGCCTGACAGCGTCGCAAGCGGCAAGTCGGCCTTAACTTCGCCGTGATGCAGCACCAAAAAGCGGTCTTCGGCGATGGTTTCACCGACGATGGCGAAGTCGAGGTCCCATTTGGTGAACACGGCGCGGGCTTCTGCCTCAAGCTCGGGTTTCAGGACCATGAGCATACGTTCCTGAGACTCGCTCAGCATCATCTCATAGGCGGTCATGTTGGTTTCGCGCTGCGGCACGTCTTCGAGGTTGAGTTTGACGCCCAAGCCACCTTTGTCGCCCATTTCCACAGCCGAACAGGTGAGGCCCGCTGCACCCATGTCTTGGATCGAAATGACAGCGCCGGTGGCCATCAGTTCCAAAGTCGCCTCCATCAGGCGCTTTTCTGTGAACGGATCGCCGACTTGTACGGTGGGGCGTTTGTCTTCGATCGTGTCGTCAAATTCAGCCGATGCCATGGTTGCGCCGCCGACACCGTCACGGCCGGTTTTTGCACCAAGATAGACGACGGGCATGCCGATACCGGACGCCGCCGAGTAAAAGATCTTGTCGGTGTCCGCGAGGCCGGCCGCAAAAGCGTTGACCAAGCAGTTGCCATTATAGGCAGAATGAAAGCGCACTTCGCCACCGACAGTCGGAACGCCAAAGCAATTGCCGTAACCGCCAACGCCTGCAACGACGCCGTGCACCAGCTGGCGGGTTTTGTGGTGGCTGGGATCGCCGAAGGACAGGGAATTCATTGCTGCAATTGGGCGTGCGCCCATCGTAAACACGTCCCTTAGGATGCCGCCGACGCCCGTTGCAGCGCCTTGGTAGGGTTCGATGTAGGACGGGTGATTGTGGCTTTCCATTTTGAAAACAACGCACTGACCGTCGCCAATGTCGACAATACCCGCATTTTCACCGGGGCCACAGATGACTTGTGGGCCTTCCGTTGGCAGGGTGCGCAGCCATTTTTTTGAGGATTTGTAAGAGCAGTGTTCGTTCCACATCGCTGAAAAGATGCCGAGTTCGGTGAACGTTGGTTCGCGTCCGATAATGCCCAATATCCGGTCGTATTCCGAAGGCGACAGGCCGTGGGCCGAAATAAGGTCGGATGTGATGGCTGGCTCTTGCATGTGCGTCCCTTGAACTGGTTGCGCGACGTTTATGGCAAGGCGGGCCTGAATTCAACATCGGTTCAACGGGCAACTATCGTTCGTTGTAGCCTTTTTCGATTAGGATGCGGGGCTTGGCCTTTTGGATGCGCGATGTTCGGGTGGCTGATCGTTTGGCACAGCCCACATGCAGATAGTAGCCGCGTTTGCGACCGAGCGTCAGCGCATCAAAGGCTTCGGCGAGTTCGCTGTCGGCGTCCAGCACTTCGGTCAGTTCTTCGGGGGCGTCCAGATCGTCGGGATCAAAACTAATCTTGTGGCCCTGTGCTGTGTAGGTTTCGGCCTGCGCGATAAAATCGCGGATCGCAGGGCCGACCTTAGCGATGCCATCGACGGATGTGAGCACCATACGCATCGCAGGCCGACTGTTGGGGCCGACGGGCGTCAGTAGCCCGTCAGGGTCATCCAGCAACTCACCAGCAAAAAAAACGCGAGTGACGCGCCAGCCTTGAGCGGGCCGATGCCGCAGATGTTGCGGCCCTGAAAGGTATAGGCGGCCCCGCGCCATTTGAAGGTTTCAACGAGTGGGCTGTCGAGCAGGATGGCGCGCAGGGCAAGTTGTTCGTCGATCCAGTTGGTCTGTTTGTCGTAATAAACTCCGGCGTGACGGTCTGATTTCTGGTCACTCATGATGCCTCCGGTCCGTGATATCCTGCCAGTTTAACCCAACTCGTCGGGTCGCAACAGGTTTGCTGATCGTCGAGCAGAGCGTTTGACAGGTTTTGAATACGGACGTCTGTGGCGAGTGATTGAAGCGGCTTGATACTGAGCAGCAGGAGTGAATGCATCGCAATGCTATTAATAAGAGAGGGTGATCCGGCAATATCTCAGTTGTTCAAAAACAGAATTAAAAAATTGGTAGCATAATTTTCGTGGCGCGGATCAAGTCGCACACAGACAAGACGTTAGACAAAGAAATGCCGGGCACAAAGGCCCGGCGAAGTCCAACAGGGAGGTATAAAGCGGCAAGACCGCTCTATGAGGCATGTTTATGAGGCAGGGGTGCAACGAGCAAGAGATAACAGCGATCTTGGGTGCATGTCCGTCATGCGTGTGGCGCATGGGTCACTGCCCTGAGCGATGTGATGAGATGTATTTAGATCACTGCAAGTGCGCCATCACGAATGCTACGGCGATGGGCGATAATTTCATCCTGAACAAAATCGCGGAATGCCATGATGCGTTTGGATTGCCGCAGTTCTTCGGGATAGGCAAGGAAAACAGGGACTTCACCGCTTTCAACCTCAGGTAGAACGCGCACCAATGTGGGGAAGTCTTCGATTACATAATCAGGCAAGACGCCAATTCCGAGGTCCGACAGCACCGCCTGAAGCACGCCAAAGTAATTGTTCACATGTAAAAGATTAGGTTTGTCATAGCTGAGCAGATGCCCGACCAGCGTCGCCCCAGCCGCCACCTGAAACGCGCTGGGGCTTTGACAAATGAGCCTATGACGACCGATGTTTTCGATTTCATCGAATCCACCCACCTTGTCGAGGTATGTCTGGGACGCATAAAGTCGCATGCGCACTGTCATTAGCTTTTTGCGCACCAGATCCGCCTGTGAGGGCTCTTTCATGCGAATGGCCACGTCTGCTTCGCGCATTGGCAGATCGAGCACGCGTTCTTCCAGCATCAAGTCGATATTCAGGTCGGGATATTTCTCATAAAGCGCAGGCAAGCGCGGCGCGAGCCAGAGAGTGCCAAAGCCTGTAGTGGTGGTGACTTTCAGCTCACCAAAAACTTCTTCGGCGGAATCTTTGATTCGTGCACTGGCGGCATCCAGACGGCGCGACATGGATTTTGTTGCATCAAACAGAAGTTCGCCCTGTTCGGTCAGGATCAAACCACGGGCGTGACGGTGAAACAGGATCGTCGACAATGATTCTTCCAGCGCGCGAATCTGGCGCGACACCGCCGATTGCGACAAGTGTAGCTTGTCACCCGCAGCGGTCAGCGACCCTGCGTCAGCGACCGCGTGAAAGATTCGTAACTTGTCCCAGTCCATCGGATATCCTTGCTGCATCTGTTACCGCTCACATGTTGGCACTTGTTACGTAGTCCTTATGTCTGTTTCATTCCGTGATGTCAGGTGAAATGCGTTAGGTAGGTCAGCTTTTGTGACCTAAGGTGCAGCCGAGAGCCGAAATATCACGCAGGGAGGTGCTATATGACCCGTCAAGACGTCACGCTGAATGACCGCTATGATTTGACCAAAAAGCAGGTGTTGTTGAACGGCACACAGGCGCTCGTGCGGCTGATGTTGATGCAAAAGGCGCGCGACACGGTGGCAGGTCTGAATACCGCAGGATATGTGACTGGATATCGCGGATCGCCGCTGGGTACGGTGGATATGCAGATGGAACGTGCCCAAAAGGTGCTGAGCGAGGCCGATGTGAAGTTTCAGCGCGGGCTGAACGAGGATTTGGCGGCAACAGCGCTGTGGGGCAGCCAACAGGCCGAATTGCGCGGTGAGGGGACGCATGATGGCGTTTTTGGTCTTTGGTACGGCAAAGGGCCTGGCGTGGATCGGTCTGGCGATGTCATGAGACACGCCAATATGGCCGGATCATCGGCCAATGGCGGTGTTGTCATGGCAATGGGCGATGACCACACTGGCGAAAGTTCCACGACGCTGCATCAGTCCGATTGGGCGATGGTCGATGCCTATATGCCGATTGTGTCGCCTGCTGGGGTGCAAGAAATCCTTGATATGGGGCAATATGCTTGGGCCTTGTCGCGTTTTGCAGGTGTCTGGGTCGGGCTGAAGACGATTAAGGACACCATTGAAGTTACCAGCGTGGTGGACGGTGATCCGTTCGTGCAAGACTTTGTAACGCCTGACTTTCCGATGCCCGAGGGTGGGCTGAACATTCGTCTTATTGATACGCCAATTGCGCAAGAGGCGCGGATGATTGACCACAAACGGTTCGCCGCCGAAGCGTTTGCGCGGGCCAACCGGATTGATAAGGTCGTGTGGCCACGCGCGGGGTCCAAGATTGGCTTCGTCGCGGCGGGTAAAAACTGGCTTGACCTGTTGCACGCCTTTTCGTTGTTGGGAATTGATGCGGATGAGGCCGCAAAGCTCGGGCTGACGACCTATAAGGTTGGGCAAGTATGGCCGCTGGACATGGACAGTTTCCACGAATGGGCTGCGGGGCTGGATTTGATCATTGTGGTCGAAGAAAAGCGCAAGCTGATCGAAGTACAGATAAAAGAAGCGATCTTCGACGATCATGACGGGCGGCGGGTCTACGGCTGGCACAAGGGTGACAGCTGGGAACATGGTCGCCGTGAAGAAATGTTTCCGACGCGTTACGCGCTGGACCCCGTTTGGATTGCAGAGAAAATCGGTGGTGTGTTAATCGAAGAAGGCAAACGAACGGACGGCATTGAGGGCGGTTTGGTAAAACTGGCAGACGCAAAACGCGCTGATAACGCTGAAGAAATCGCCGCGCGGTTGCCGTATTTCTGTTCCGGATGCCCGCATAACTCGTCGACTCGCGTGCCAGAAGGTGACCGCGCCTACGCAGGCATCGGCTGCCATTACATGGTGCAATGGATGGACCGCGATACAGTCGGGTTTACGCAGATGGGTGGTGAGGGCGCCAACTGGGTTGGCGAAGCGCCGTTTTCTAAGCGAAGTCACGTGTTCCAGAACCTTGGGGACGGAACCTACAACCACTCCGGTGTTCAGGCGATCCGGTTCGCGCTGATGGCAAACACCAACATAACTTACAAAATCCTGTATAATGATGCCGTGGCTATGACCGGTGGGCAGGGCAATGATGGTGGTCTGACAGCAGATCAGATTTGTCGCGAAGTCCTGGCGATGGGGGTTAAGACCGTGGCTCTCGTGCATGATCCCAAAGAGGGGCTGGACCTGTCGACAATCCCGTCAGATGTTGCGATTTCAACCCGCGATGATTTGGATGCGGTTCAAAAAGAGATCAGCAAAGTCACAGGCGTATCGGTCCTTGTTTATGTGCAAACCTGCGCTGCCGAAAAACGCCGCCGTCGTAAGCGTGGGCTGTTTCCTGACCCCGACAAACGCGTGTTTATCAACACCGATGTTTGCGAAGGCTGTGGTGATTGCGGCGTGCAATCCAACTGCGTTTCCATCGTTCCAGCCGAAACTGAACTAGGCCGCAAACGCGCTATCGATCAGTCGTCGTGCAACAAAGACTTCTCATGCGTCAACGGGTTTTGCCCGTCATTTGTAACGGTTGAGGGCGCACAATTGAAAAAGGCGGTGACCACATCCGTGGATCTGCCAGACTTGCCCGATCCGGTTTTGCCACAGATCAACGGCACCCATAATGTTGTGATCACTGGCGTTGGTGGCACCGGCGTTGTGACCATTGGCGCGGTGCTGGCGATGGCGGCACATGTGGATGGCAAGGCAGCTGGTATGATGGAAATGGCGGGGCTGGCCCAAAAGGGTGGTGCGGTGCATATCCATTGTCGATTGGCCGAAGAAGCCGGCGATATTCATGCGATCCGTGTGTCGACTGGGGAATGTGACACGTTGATTGGTGGTGATTTGGTCGTGTCGGCGGGGGCCAAAACGCTGGGGCTGATGTCGACGGGGCGCACGCGCGGCGTGGTCAATTCGCACGAAGTCATGACTGGTGATTTCACCCGTGATGTCGATTTCAAATTGCCCACAGATCGCCTGACGCTGGCATTGGAAGTGCGTCTAAAAGATCGCCTGTCCATGTTTGATGCCCATTCGCTCGCCAAGGCGCTGATGGGGGACGCGATTTATTCCAACATGATGGTGTTTGGGGCGACATGGCAAATGGGCGCGATCCCGATTTCGGGAGCGGCAATCCGCCAGGCGATTCAATTGAATGGCACAGCTGTGAAGCGCAATTTGCAAGCGTTCGATTATGGTCGCTGGGCGGTGCTCCATCCGGAACAAGCCGAACAGGTTTTGTACCCAACGGTGGTTGATAAGCCAAAAACGCTGGACGAAAAAATCGCGTTTCGAGCACAACATCTGACAAAGTATCAAAACGCAAAGTATGCCAAACGCTACACCGATTTTGTTGCCAGTTTTGATGGTGACCTACGTGAAGCGGTGGCGCTCGGGTATCATAAGATGTTGTCTTACAAGGATGAATACGAAGTGGCGCGGCTACTGATCGACACGCGAAGACAGGCTGAGGCAGAATTTGAAGGGACGCTAAAGCTGACCCATCACCTCGCGCCGCCATTGGTGAGCCAAACCGGATCGAACGGGCGGCCAAAAAAGATCGCAATGCCCAAGGTTACGGCAAAGCTGTTCCCGCTTCTTGCGCGGATGAAGGGATTGCGCGGGACCGCGTTAGATATTTTTGGTCGCACGGATGAGCGTAAGATGGAACGCGCGTTGATCGCGGAATATGAAACCGACATGATCGAGGTGCGTGGGGGCGTTCGCCCTTTCAGTGTCGACGCTGCCGTCGCACTTGCCCGTTTGCCGCTGGATATTCGCGGCTTTGGACCAGTGAAACTGGACTACGCTGCTAAGGCGGCAAAACGGCGCGAAGAATTGCTGGCGGTTCTACGTGCCCCGGAAGGGCGTTCTGCAGCGGAATGATCCGAAAAACCTGCATGGATTTCCCGTGGAAAGGCACGTAGAACCCAAGCAACGGCGTTTGCGCGTCCAATAATCAAAGGTAAGGCAGATGGCAGTTGGCATTTTTGACAGTGGTTTGGGCGGGTTAACCGTACTGGATGCGGTGCAACAGCGCCTGCTGGATGTGCCGTTTGTCTACTATGCCGACAGTGCGCACGCGCCTTACGGTGTGCGCACGCCGGATGATATTTACAACCTGACCACGGCGGCGACCCAAGCGCTGTTTGATGCAGGCTGCGATCTGGTGATCCTCGCCTGCAACACCGCATCGGCCGCGGCGCTGCGGCGGATGCAAGAAAGCTGGGTGCCAAAAGACAAGCGGGTCTTAGGTGTTTTTGTCCCGCTTATTGAGGCCATGACAGAGCGGTCATGGGGCGACAATTCCCCGCCACGCGAAGTCGGTGTCAAGCACGTGGCGTTGTTCGCAACACCCGCAACCGTTTCGAGCCGCGCATTCCAGCGCGAACTGGCGTTTCGCGCCATCGGCGTAGATGTCGAGGGACAAGCCTGCGGCGGCGTGGTTGATGCGATTGAGGAGGGCGACATGATCCTCGCCGAAGCCTTGGTGCGCAGCCATGTTGACGCATTAAAACGCAAGATGCCGAAACCGGATGCCGCCGTGTTGGGCTGCACGCATTACCCGATGATGCAGGAGGCGTTTCAAGCTGCTCTTGGCGCAGATGTGAAGGTGTTCAGTCAGGCTGATCTGGTTGCTGACAGCCTCGCGGATTATCTGCAACGTCGGCCTGAAATGGTCGGCGGTGGAACGTCAAAATTCCTGACATCGGGGGATCCAAAACGGGTCAGCGATCGCGCGACACAATTCCTGCGACGACAGATCACGTTTGAAGCGGCCTAAACCAAATAGATGTGACGAAGATATGCGCTGAACTGTCAGCGCGAGGGTATTGAAATGACTTATAAAATTGCGATTCTTGGGGCATCTGGATACACAGGTGCTGAACTTGTGCGCCTGATTGCTGGCCATCCGTCGATTGAGATTGCCGCTTTGTCGGGGAATTCGAAAGCTGGCCAAAGCATGGCGCAGGTCTTTCCGCATTTGCGTCATCTGGACTTGCCGGTTTTGACCACGATTGAAGACATGGATTTTGACGGCATTGATCTGGTGTTTTGCGCTCTGCCGCATAAAACCAGCCAAGAGGTGATATCTAAACTCCCAAAAAAGCTGAAGATTGTCGATCTGAGTGCAGATTTTCGGCTTCGCGATCCCGCGGCCTATAAAAAATGGTATGGCAATGATCATGCCGCGTTGGATCTTCAAAAGGAAGCCGTATATGGCCTGACTGAGTTTTACCGCGATGAGATTGCGGCCGCGCGGCTGGTGGCTGGCACAGGGTGTAATGCCGCGACAGTGCAATTTGCACTGCGGCCTCTGATTGCCGCGGGGGTGATTGATCTGGATGAGATTATCATTGATCTCGCCTGTGCTGTGTCTGGCGCGGGGCGTTCGTTAAAGGAAAACCTGTTGCACGCGGAATTGTCCGAGGGTGCACACGCCTACGCCGTTGGCGGAACGCACCGTCATTTGGGAGAGCTGGATCAAGAATTCAGTGCGATTGCAGGACGGCCTGTTGAAGTGCAATTCACACCGCATCTAATCCCGGCAAACCGTGGAATTCTGGCAACAGTTTACGTGAAAGGTGACGCGCAAGCCCTTCATAATGTGTTACGAAAGAAATATGCGGACGAGCCGTTCATTGAGGTTCTGCCGATCGGAGAACACCCGAGTATCCGTCACATTCGCGGATCAAATTTCTGTCATGTGGGTGTGGTTGCGGATCGGCGCGACGGGCGGGCGATTGTCATCGTGGCGCTCGATAACCTCACGAAAGGGTCAAGCGGTCAGGCATTGCAGAACGCCAATCTGATGTTAGGTCTGCCAGAGACGGCGGGACTGATGATGGCGCCGTTGTTCCCGTGATCTTACAGCCTGCGAGGATAGACCTATGAAATCGCTTAAGAAAACCAGACGGGTTCAGATCATTCTGGTTGCTTTTGTGGCGCTCGGCTTATCGACTGCGATCATTGGATACGCTTTGCGCGACGGGATAAACTACTTTCGATCCCCTACAGATGTCGTGTCCGAACCGCCGCAAGAGAGCGAGCTGTTTCGCATTGGTGGCATGGTGCAGGATGGATCGATTGTGCGCGGCGAAGGGCTCGAAGTGTCGTTCGTTGTTACCGATTGCTGGAACGTCGTGCCTGTGACTTTCAACGATATACTACCAAGCCTATTTGAAGAAGGTCAGGGCATGGTTGGTCAGGGGTACTACATTAATGGCACCTTTGAAGCGGTTGAAATTCTTGCGAAACATGACGAAACTTACATGCCAGCTGAGGTCGTGAATATGCAGGAGGCGCAGAATTTCTGTGACCCTCTCGATGCGGTCGACGCGGACGCAACTTTCGGTGCCGCCACCAGCGGTTAACCATTTATTTCCACCCTACATGGTCAAACGCATGGGGGTGTTATGATGAACGATGTCGATCAGATCGCAGAATACATTGTTGCCCGTGAGGGTGGTTATGTCAACGATCCCTACGATCCGGGCGGTGCGATGAATTTTGGCGTGACAATCCACACGATGCGCCGATTGGGGCTTGATCTTGATCTTGATTGTGACGGCCTCGTGACCGAACAGGGCGTGCGCTTGTTTTCGCGCGAACAAGCCGTGGCGATTTGCCAGCTGCGCTGCATGCATCGGTATTTGATACGTACGTGAATGTGGGCGCGAACGCAGTGCGGATACTACAGCTTTTGTTGCGCGGTATGCGGATCGACGTCAGCGTGGACCGGGTGATCGGGCCGCAGACAATTGCGGGCGAGCAGCAGGGAATGGCGGCAGCACTCTATCATTTCGCTGATGCTTATGGCATTGTGCGGCTCAATTATTATTATGCTTTATCCGATGCGCGCCCTGCCAGTCGCAAATATGCTCGGTGTCTAGATGGCGGCAAGGGCGGCTGGATCACCCGCGTTGAAGAGTTCATTTCACCGCGCTATTACCTCAGTTACGACGAGCACCGTGAAAGGATTGCAAAATGGGTTTGATTGAATGCATTTTTAGTTCGGTGTTTGGCAATGGTCGCAATGTGATTGTGGAAACAGCACAGGTGTTTCGTGAAAACGCCGAAGGGGCAGCGGTGAGACAGGCGTCGATACAAACACAATCAATGCAACAGTTTGCGTCAGAATTTGCGGTGCAACGACAGGGCGGGTTTGATCGGTTCATGGATGCGTTGAACCGCTTGCCACGCCCGTTCATGGCGATTGGCACGATTGGATTGTTCGTTGTGGCAATGTCTGATCTGGTTTAGTTTTCTATGCGAATGCAGGGAATTTCGCTGGTGCCTGATCCGCAGTGGCGGCTGATGGGCGCAATTATCAGCTTCTATTTCGGCGCGCGCCATCAGGCAGACAGTCAGGACTTTCAACGATCCATTGCTCAGATAATGGCGCGGGTTCCGACCGTCGTGGAAAACACCCGCGCGCTGCAAGCGTTGCGATCAGGCACACCGCTGGTGGCTCAAAGTGCGCCGTCGGCTGAATTTACGCTGGGGGCTTTGGCACTGAGCGATAATCCAGTACTGCGAGAGTGGTAAAACTGGCCGCAGTAACATGTTTGTGACGCATGCGTGACGTTTCGCCCCGCATTTGGGGGGCGGTTTCGCTGGCTCCATAGGATTGGCCGACTATACTCTCGTTATGATTACAGAACTTGGACATTTTGCGTTGATTCTTGCCGCCCTGGTGGGGGTCGTTCAGATGGTCGTGCCACTGGTCGGCGCACATAAGGGCTGGCGCGGCTGGATGGGGTTGGCGGACCCCGCAGCGGTGGTGCAATTGCTGCTTGTTGGGTTCAGTTTTTCCGCATTGATGTATGCCTTCGTGGCGTCTGACTTTTCGCTGAAATTGGTGGTGGCGAACAGCCATTCGGCCAAGCCGCTTTTGTATAAAATTTCGGGCGTTTGGGGCAATCACGAAGGGTCGATGTTGCTGTGGCTGCTGATTTTGGTGCTATTTGGCGCCTGTGCCAGTTGGTTCGGTGGCAACCTTCCTGCCAGTTTGCGCGCACGGGTTTTGGGCGTGCAGGCGGCGATCAGTGTCGCCTTTTATGCCTTTATCCTGTTTACGTCGAACCCGTTTGAACGCTTGGCGTTTCCACCGTTTGACGGGCGCGACCTGAACCCGTTGCTGCAAGACCCCGGTTTGGCGTTCCATCCGCCGTTTTTGTATTTGGGCTACGTTGGGCTTTCGATGTCGTTCTCGTTTGCGATTGCAGCCTTGCTCGAAGGGCGGGTCGATGCGGCTTGGGGGCGTTGGGTGCGCCCTTGGACTTTGGCGGCGTGGATATTCTTGACAATCGGCATCGCGCTGGGGTCTTGGTGGGCGTATTATGAATTGGGCTGGGGCGGCTTTTGGTTCTGGGATCCGGTTGAAAATGCGTCCTTTATGCCGTGGCTCCTTGCAGCCGCACTCCTGCATTCGGCCATCGTTGTCGAAAAGCGCGAAAGCCTGAAGGCGTGGACAATCCTGCTGGCGATCCTTGCATTCGGTTTCTCGTTACTTGGGACGTTTATCGTGAGATCCGGTGTGCTGACATCGGTGCATGCCTTTGCCAATGATCCCGAGCGTGGCGTGTTCATCCTCCTTATCCTAGTGTTTTTCGTCGGTGGTGGCCTTTTACTGTTCGCCCTGCGTGCCAGTGCGATGGAATCCAAAGGCGTGTTCGGTTTGGTCAGTCGCGAGACCGCCGTTGTGTCCAACAATGTGCTTTTGGCGGTGTCCAGTTTCGTTGTTTTCTGGGGCACGATCTGGCCGCTTGTGGTGGAACTTGCATCGGCTAATGCTGTCTGGGGCGCAGGGATGACCAACCCGTTTTATGCCATGGGGCTGTTTGATCGGCCAGAACAAGTGTCCGTCGGACCGCCGTTTTTCAACTTTGCCTTTACGCTGATCTTTGTGCCACTGACGCTGATCTTGCCGATTGGGGCGGTGCTGGCGTGGAAACGTGGCAGTTTGGCGCGGGCGGCTAAATCCATGGCGCCGATTGCAGTCTTAGCAATTGCCTGCGGTTTGCTGGCGTATGCCATGCAGACCGGACGATCCGCGATGGGGCCAATTGGTGTGGTCCTTGGAATATGGGTCGTCGGCGGTGCAGCCATGGATCTATGGCTGCGCACAGGGCGCGGCAGGCTGGCGGATCGCGCGGGGCGTTTGACCCGTTTGCCGCGTGCGGATTGGGGTAAATTCACCGCCCATGCTGGTATGGGGATTACGGTCCTTGCCGTCGCTGCATTGCTGGCTTGGGAAGACGAAGACATTCGCGTTGCGCAAATCGGTGATCGTTGGCAAGTCGGTATTCACGAGATTGAATTGACCGATGTCATCGACATTGAAGGGCAAAACTATTTCGGCGAAGGCGGCGTCATTACCATTTTCCGCAACGGGCGCGACGTCGGGCAGGTCTTTGCGGAAAAACGCATTTATCCCGTGGCACAGATTCCGACAACTGAGGCGGGCATTCGCAATGGTATCCTGCGCGACGTCTATGTTGTGCTTGGTGATCCGCAAACGGGGGGCGGTTGGGCCGTGCGCACCTACATCAAACCCTTCGCAAACTGGGTCTGGGGTGGCGCGATTTTGATGGCGCTGGGTGGCTTCATTTCGCTCAGTGACAGGCGGTTGCGGGTGGCTGCCGGGGCCGCAAAATCCAACGCAAAATCGGTACCGGCAGAATGAAATGGCTGGTACTTATCCTTTGTTTGTTGGCGGCGCCCTTAGCGGCTGTGCAACCGGATGAAGTGCTGGACAATGCCGCCCTCGAACTGCGCGCCCGTGCGCTGTCCGCGGATTTGCGCTGTCCTGTGTGTCGCAATGAAAGCATCGATGAAAGCAGCGCCGACATTGCCCGTGACCTGCGGCTGATGCTGCGCGAACGTCTGGTTGCGGGTGACAGCGACGCGCAGGCGATGCAGTTTTTGGTGGATCGTTACGGCGAATATATACTGCTCAATCCACGGGTTGAGGGGGCGAATATATTGCTGTGGTTTGCCGCACCGATCATGCTGTTCCTGACAGCGACAATCGCGCTTATCACCATCAGGGGGCGGTCGCGTGCGGCTGTGCCCGCTGCGTTAGACGCGGCTGAACAAAAGCGCCTTGATGAGATCATGGGCAAGTAAAGTGGCTGCCGCACATTGATCGACTGACGCGGCGTTTAGGCTTTTTTAAACTGCACAGTTCACTAATGTGGGAGCAACTTAATTCATGAAGGACGCCCCATGGAATACGCCGTCATCCAGCTTGAGACTGCCAACAACGTCGCCACGCTGACGCTGAACCGACCTGACATGAAGAAGCGCTGAATGTGCAAATGCGGGCTGAAATCACCCACGCTGTGAAGGCGGCTGAACGGGATGCGCGCGTATTGGTCATCGGTGGTGCGGGGGGATACGTTCTGTTCCGGTCAGGATTTGGGCGATGGCGACAATGCCAAGAACCTTAATCTGGAACGCACCTTGCGCGACGAATATGTTCCGATGCTCAAAGCGATCCTTGATTGCAAAATTACGACGATTTGTGCTTTGCATGGTGCTGCTGCAGGGGCAGGTGCGAACCTTGCGCTGGCGGCGGACGTTGTGATTGCGGCTGACGAAGCCTATTTTATTCAGGCATTTACCAGAATTGGGCTGATCCCGGATGCAGGTGGCACGTATTGGTTGCCGAGCCAGATGGGGGCGGCCAAGGCCATGGGGGCAGCGTTGTTCGGTGACAAGATCACCGGACGCCAGGCCGCTGATTGGGGCATGATCTACGAAGCCGTGCCGCTGAAAGATTTCGACACCCACGTGGCATCCCGGCGCTGCATTTGGCAAATGGGCCGACGGCAGCCTACCAGCACGTGAAAACGGCGATGCGCGGATCTTTCGAAAATACGCTGGACCAACAGCTCGCCATGGAAGCGCGTTTGCAAGGGGAGTGCGGCACGACCCGCGATTTCCAAGAAGGCGTTTTGGCATTTTTGGAAAAGCGCCCCGCGAGCTACGAGGGGCGCTGATCAAGTTGTCTCGTCGGGGCTACGCGGGCGTGTAAGTTGTCGTGAACACGTCGGCGTCCAGCCTGTCGTCTGGATCAAATGTGCCCTGAATGCGCGCAACCAGAACACCATCAATTGAGATCAGACGGTCGTCGCCATCACTATCAATGGTCACCTCGGCGTCGGCGTTGTATTACGCCAGCGCGACAATAATGACGTCGTCCGAGGTGTCAAAATCTGTGACAAGTGAAACATTTCCGGCTTTGATCCAGTAGCTGATGACGAACTCATCCATTCTGGCATTACCAGAGGTGATATCATTGTTTCCAATAAACAAAAGATCGTCACCGCCGCTGCCGATTAAGTTGTCATTGCTGGTATCCGCATCAGTTCCGTAAGGGTCCAGTCGCTGAAGAAGTTATCCCCATCCTGGTCCACGGGCAGAGTGTCATCACGGAGGTTTTCGTAACCTTCCGATGTCAGCTCACGGCTGAACAGGCTTGATCGTACAAGAACGTCATCACCGTCACCGCCATTCAGAAGGTCATTGCCTGTGCTGCCTAATAGAAGATTATCGCCACCTCCGCCGGTGATCAGATTGTCACCCGCGCGCCCAACCAACAGATCGGCGCTGTTGCCACTGTCCAGCAAATCATTGCCATCGCCGCCAAACAAACCGTCAACCCACGCATCACCGCTGAGGATGTCATCTCCACTGCCGCTTTCCAGAAGGTCCTTACCATCGCCCCCCGAGAGCTGATCGTTGCCCGATCCACCGTCCAGATCATCAAAGCCGCCACCGCCGCTTAAGGTGTCATTCCATGCGCCACCCGAAAGCGTGTCATAGCCCGCGCCGCCAAACAGATCGTCTTTGCCCAAGCCGCCTTCACTGATGTCGTTGCCGGTCCCGCCGTAATAAATATCGGCACCAGCAGTCAGGACAACGGTGTCATCACCATCGGTGCCCACTGCTTGGTCATCGCGATCAATCGTCTTGTCTGGTGAAGTGGTTTCCGGTTCTGTATCGCTGCCCCCTGAAATGAGTGCACCAAGTCCCAAGGCAACCAAAAGTATTTCCATGATCTTATCCCCAAAATCGCAAGTTGTTAAAATTCTGATAATATCAAAAGAAATTGACAGATTCTGTTGAGTTCGTGACACAAACTGTTTTTTTAAGATCGAAACAATACTTCTGCAGAGCGCGGTAGACGCTGTCGGACCGCACACCGTTCACGCAAAACTCTCCAGCGGTGTGTTGTTGGGTTTCGGTGGATGTCAGCACCTTGACTGATGCGGTACAGGGCGGGTCAGCATCGGCGGTCAGTTCGGTGTGATCTGTGTTGACCAATAAGAACGGGATGATTTCATCTGAGGCCGCGGCGATGCCGCCATTGCGCAATGATCGAGGTGCAGGATGAAGCTGACTTCGTTCCGTCACTGCGCGGCGCTCATGGGGGGCAGTAGACTAGGACTGCATAGCGCTAGAATCAGAATAAATCGCAAACATATTTTCCAGATCGCCCACCTTTGGTTCTGCACAAGATCAGTCGATCGGTGAACAGAATGCTAAAAGGGCCCCCAAGATGAACTTGGAGGCCCTTTGGTCTGTCGTTCAATAAAAATTAACGGTCTTCAATATCAACATAATCGACGGCGGTTCCACCCATATAAAGCTGACGGGGACGCCCGATTTTCAGCTGTGGATCATCAAGCTGTTCTTTCCACTGTGAAACCCAGCCGACGGTGCGCGCCAATGCGAAGATCGGCGTGAACATCGACGTCGGGAAACCCATCGCCTCAAGGATAATGCCGGAATAGAAGTCCACGTTCGGAAACAGCTTTTTCTCGGCAAAGTAGGGATCAGCGAGTGCTTGTTTTTCAAGCTCCATCGCAACCTGAAGCAGTGGGTTGTCTTCGACGCCCATCAGTTCGAGCACTTCGTCAGCGGATTTTTTCATCACCGTCGCGCGCGGGTCGAAGTTTTTGTAAACGCGGTGGCCAAAGCCCATTAAACGGTAGCTGTCGTTCTTGTCTTTGGCGCGGGCAATGAATTCAGGTATCCGATCAACCGTGCCAATTTCTTTCAGCATCTCAAGGCAGGCTTGATTTGCACCACCATGTGCGGGGCCCCAAAGACAGGCGATGCCAGCCGCAATACACGCGAACGGGTTGGCACCAGATGACGACGCAAGGCGCACCGTGGACGTAGATGCGTTTTGTTCATGATCCGCGTGCAGCGTGAAAATACGGTCCATCGCGCGCGATAGTATCGGGTTCACGTGGTACTCTTCGGCCGGAACGCTGAAACACATATGCAAGAAGTTCGACGCATAATCGAGGTCGTTGCGCGGATATACAAACGGCTGACCGATTGAATATTTATACGCCATCGCCGCAATCGTGGGCATTTTTGCGACCAAGCGAATGGAAGCCACTTCGCGTTGGTGTGGATCGTTGGGGTCCGTGCTGTCGTGATAAAATGCCGACATCGCACCAACCACGCCAACCATGGTCGCCATCGGATGCGCATCGCGGCGGAACCCGCGAAAGAAGTTGTGCATTTGTTCGTGGATCATTGTGTGGTTCGTCACGAGACGTTCAAATTTCTCCAACTCGTCTGCAGATGGCAAATCACCGTAGAGCAGCGCAAAACACACTTCGAGATAGTGGGATTTTTCGGCCAACTGATCAATCGGATAGCCGCGGTGCAACAATTCGCCCTTGTCGCCATCGATAAAGGTAATCGTGCTGTCGCAGGCCGCTGTCGACGTGAAGCCGGGATCGTAGGTGAACACGCCTGCTTGGCTATACAGCTTGCGAATATCGATGACGTTCGGCCCAGCGGTTGGGGAAAGAATCGGCAGTTCATAGGAAATGCCATCAATTATCAGCGTTGCGGTTTTCTGTTCGGCCATGTTTTTTCCCTTTCAAGGCACGCCCATGGGGGTCCCAAGCAGCGTCAGCGGTTATCCAGTTCACTTTGAGTTACCCAAGAAAGGTAACAAAAGTATTTCAGCAGGTTGCGTCTTGAATACGAGAGATAGTTTCTTCGCGTCCAAGGACCAGCATCATGTCAAATACCGAAGGGGACACAGCGCGACCCGCGAGCGCCGCGCGAAGCGGACCAGCCAGTTTGCCGAGTTTGGTGTCATGGGCCTCAGCGAGGGCGGCCACGATCCCCTCAAGTTCGTCTCTGGACCAGCTAGCAGTTTGCAGCTGCGGCGTCAATTCTGCCAGTATACCTTTGTGTACATCGTCAAGCGACTTGGCTGGCTTTTCATCAATGGAGATCGGCCGCGACGTTAAAATAAAGTGTGCTTTATCAAAAAGTTCTGGAAATGTTTTGGCACGCTCTTTCAAGCTTGGCATGGCCTTTAACATGCCGTTATGTTGCGCGACAGTCAGCGCAGGTGTGTCCGTTGCCACCAAAAACGCCTCAAGTTCATGCAGCAGCGCAGCATTTTCTGCGACTGCAATATGCTGGCCACACAGATTTTCGAGCTTTTTGGTATCAAATCGGGCGGGGCTTTTGCCGACACCACCGAAATCAAACCAGTCACGCGCCTGCGCGTCGCTAAAGAATTCATCATCCCCATGTGACCAGCCCAAACGGGTCAAATAGTTGCGCATGCCAGCCGCTGGATACCCCAACGCCTGATATTCGGACGCACCCGTTGCACCGTGGCGCTTGGACAGCTTCTTGCCATCGGGTCCAAAAATCAGCGGTATGTGGGCGAGGGTGGGCTTGGTCCAGCCCATGGCGTCGTAAATCAGGTTCTGGCGAAATGCATTTGCAAGATGATCGTCACCACGGATCAGATGGGTCACGCCGATATCGTGATCATCCACCACCACCGCAAGCATATAGACCGGCGAGCCGTCAGAGCGCAGCAAGATCATGTCATCGAGTTGCTCGTTTTGCCATGTGACGTCGCCTTGGACCTCATCATGCAAGGTCGTCGCACCGCTGCGCGGGGCTTTGACGCGCACAACGAAGGGCAGGTCAGGGTGGTCGGCGTCCGCCACGTCGCGCCACGGTGAGCGATAGAGGGTCGAGGTTTTGTTGGCGCGTGCATTCTCGCGGAACGCCTCAATCTCGTCTTGGGTGGCGAAACATTTGTAGGCATGCCCATTAGCAAGCATATGGTGCGCGACCTCTGCGTGACGATCCGCTTGTGCGGCTTGCGATGTCGGCGCGCCGTCCCAATCCAACCCCAGCCATGTCAGTCCGTCAAGGATCGCTTGGGTGTTTTCGTCCGTGGATCGCGCCTTGTCGGTGTCTTCAATGCGCAGCAAGAACTTGCCGCCACGCCCGCGCGCATACAGCCAGTTGAACAGCGCCGTGCGTGCGCCGCCGATGTGCAGCGCGCCCGTTGGTGACGGGGCAAAGCGGGTGACGACGGGCGTATCTAACATGAGAAATTAACCTTTTGCTAACCACCATTTTGTTACGTTGGCGGGCTTAGGCGGGCAATACTAATAACGAGAAAGAATATCCAGTGCGCAGACTGCACTACCTTTGGGCACAGTTCGGTGACCAGTGGGGCCATCTGTTTGGTTGGACACCTGTTCTGCTAGGCCTCGGCATATGCGGCTACTTTGCAGCGCAGTTCGAACCTGCGGCGATAACCTGTGTCATGCTGCTGGCGCTCGGGTTGTTCGGGGTCGCTGTGCAGCAGCTTTTGCCAGATGGTGTGCGCATCATCGTTATTGGTGTGGCTTTGCTTTTGCCAGGGTTTGGGTTGGCCGGCCTGCGGGCCAATGTCGTGGCGGAACCGGCTTTGGGGTTTCGCTATTATGGGCCCATTCAAGGGCGCATCATCGAAATTGACCGTTCTGGATTAGACGCCGTGCGCTTGACGCTTGATCGTGTTGTGCTGGCACGGATGGAGGCGGCCCGAACGCCCGCAACCGTGCGTATTTCGTTGCATGGAGATCAGGGGTTTATCACGCCTGAACCAGGGCAGTTGATATTGATGACTGGACATCTGTCGCCGCCATTGGGCCCAGTGGAACAGGTTGGTTTTGATTTTCAACACATGGCATGGCTTGAAGGGCTCGGCGCGGTTGGCTATCCGCGCACCCCTGTTTTATTGGGCGCTGAGGCAAGAGAGGGTGCAGCGGGCCTGTGGGTCTATCGCCAAAGGGTTGCGACCTGTAGCGGCGTGCAGGACTGGTTGGACGGCGAATCCGGTGCCTTCGCCGCAGCGATCATAACGAGGGACCGATCCTGCATGGGGCAGGACAGTTTGGCAGTGCTGCGTGCGTCAAATCTGGCGCATTTGTTGGCAATCTCCGGCATGCATATGGGCATTTTGGCCGCATTCATATTTGCGACGCTGAGCTATGGGTTCGCGCTGTGGCCCACGGCCGCGCTTTACTGGCCGACAAAGAAAATAGCCGCTAACGGCGCGTTGATCGCGGCGGCGGTCTATCTGGCCCTATCGGGCGGCATTATTTCGACGGAACGGGCGTTTGTTATGGTGGCGGTGATGTTGGTGGCGGTACTGTTTGATCGCCGTGCCTTGACGTTGCGCTCCGTCGTGATTGCAGCGCTGATCGTGCTGACATTGCGGCCCGAAGCACTATTTGGACCTGGATTTCAGATGTCGTTTGCAGCCACGACAGCCTTGGACGCGGTGTTTGGTGTGATGCGCCATTTAGATTTGCCGCGCGTGCCGCGATGGGCGAAATCCGTCGGCGCGGTGTTCATTTCGTCCCTAGTGGTGGGGCTGGCAACAGCCCTCTTTGCGGCGTTCCATTTCAACCAGATCGCGCAACTCGGGCTGATTGCGAACCTGATGTCGGTGCCGTTGATGGGGGCGCTGGTGATGCCTGCGGCCGTTTTGGCCGCGGTCCTCGCACCCTTGCGATTGGAGAGGGTTGGGCTGTGGGCCATGGATTTAGGCCTGCGCTGGATTTTGGGCGTTGCGCATTTTGTTGCCGATCAGGACGGCGCGCTGCGCCATGTCGTAACACCTGGACCCAAAGTTTTGGCCCTGATCGCATTGGGCGGTATTTTTGTGGTGCAATGGCGCGGGTCAATACGCTGGGCAGGTGTCGCGCTGGTGATCCTAGCGTTCGCGCTTTGGCATGTGGCGGAACGTCCGGCTGTGTTGTTAGCCGTGTCTGGGTCATTGATTGGCGTAATGATTGAAACTGGTCGCGTTGTGTCAAAAGAAAGCGGTGAAGCGTTTGCAGTAGAAAGTTGGCTGGAAAACAACGGCGCTCCTGTTGATCAATGGGTGGCCTATGGGCGGGACGGACTATTAGAACAGGGCCGCGTGGTGTCCGTGATAGTTGCTGGCACGCGGGTGCTGAACCTGCGCGGGGCGACGGCGCTGGCGGCAATTGAGGGCTGCGGTGGGGCGGATATTGTGATCAGCAACCAAGAAATGCGGGCCTTGGCGGGGTGTGAAGTGTACGACATCGTACGCTTGCGCCAAACGGGTGCGCTGGCGGGATGGATCGAGGCGGGCGAGCTGCGGCTGATTTCTGTGCGCGATCACACAGAAGAGCGGATTTGGAACACCGCATCCGTGCGCAGGCGCGAGCTGCCGTTAATGACCCTGCTCGCGCATGCGTGGAACTGATTAATAGGTGCGGATGAGGCCCACCAAACGGCCCTGAACCTTGACCTGATCATCGCGATACAGGCGGGTTTCATAGGCAGGGTTCGCCGCCTCAAGTGCAATTGCGTTGCCGTTGCGGCGATAGCGTTTCAGCGTCGCTTCGGCGTCTTCTACCAAGGCCACGATGATGTCGCCATTGTCTGCCGTCGATGTCTCACGGATCACCACGACATCACCGTCATTGATGCCGGCATCGATCATCGAGTCGCCTTTAACTTCAAGGGCGTAGTGTTCACCCTTGCCAACCATGGAGGCCGGCACAGAGACGTTATGGCTGATTTCGGAAATCGCTGCGATCGGCACACCCGCAGCGATGCGGCCCATCACTGGCAGTTCAATTGCACCGCCAGTTTCAAGCGGTTGCGCTGCGTGCGGGCGGCTGTCGGGACGGTCGCCATCAACCACGCGCGGGGTGAATCCAGATGCTGCATCGAGCTTGATTTGCAGAGCGTCCGGCAATTTCACTATTTCAAGGGCGCGGGCACGATGCGCAAGGCGGCGGATAAAACCGCGTTCCTCAAGTGCTGTAATTAGGCGGTGGATGCCAGATTTAGACCGCAAATCAAGGGCCTCTTTCATTTCATCAAAGCTCGGTGGGACACCATCACGGGCCACGCGTTTCTGGATGAATTCTAACAGATCAAGTTGCTTCTTTGTGAGCATATTTACTCTCCCTCAACACCAATTGCTATGGGATGTTCTATCCTTGTTCTTGTTTTGTGTCAATATGTTCTATCTAGATGGGGTAGATGGTTACCGGATCACCTGAGGCTTTGGCGGCATCATCAATTGGACGCCGCAGCAGGCAATTGGCAGCCGACAAGACGGTCAGCATGGAACTGTCCTGCTTGTCGAACGCTGTGACGATGCGGGTGTTTTCACCTTCGCGGAAGTGCGCGCGCATGTAATGCGCACGTGGGCCGCCTGCGGGTAAGGGCGCATCAAGTCGGGCAGTGACTCCGCGCGGAAGAACGTCAGATTGGCCAAGTGCGCGGCGCACCATCGGCAACAAGAACAAGTGTCCACAGACGACGGCAGACACTGGGTTTCCGGGAAGCCCGAGGAACGCTGTTGCGCCCAAAGAACCCGCCATAAGCGGCTTGCCGGGGCGCATGGCGATTTTGTGAAAGCTGCGGGACACACCAAAACGGCCCAACGCGGGGGCCACTAGATCATGATCACCCACGGACGCGCCGCCGATGGTGACGATAATGTCCGCACCCCAATCACTGGCCTGTTGCAGGATGTCATCAAGGGCGTCCAGGGTGTCCGGCGCGATAGGCAAGACGCTGGGGTCTGCGCCGGCGTCCTTCAACATGGCCTGAAGCGCAAAGACATTAGAGGCAATGATTTGATCGGGCGCAGGATCGCCGCCCGGCATCAACAATTCATCGCCAGTGGATATCAGTGCGACCTTTGGGCGGCGGGTGACGCGCACAGTCGCATGGTTCATCGCCGCAATCAGGGCGAGGTCTGATGCTCTCAATTCTCGAGGTGCAGAAAGGACGAAGTCTTTTGTAAAGTCAGCGCCTTGTGGTCTGATATTCATGTTATACATCGCGTCGGGACCGATGGTAATCGTATCGCCTGTTCGTGTCACATTTTCCTGAATAACGACTTGATCCGCACCGTTTGGAACGGGCGCGCCTGTAAAAATGCGCACCGCTTCAGCGGCTTTGACAGTGCCGTTCCAACCGTGACCCGCTGCGGATTCTGCGATTACCTTGAGGGTGGCACCTATCTTTTCGTCGCGGCTACGGATCGCATAACCATCCATCACCGAGGCGGAAAACGGTGGTTGGTCCCGTTTGGCCTGTAGCGGTTCTGCCAATGTGCGGCCACGGGCGTCAGCGAGAGCGACCGTTTCGATCGGTCCGGTTTGGATCAGCGCAAGGCACAACGCCTGCGCCTGTTCAACGGTGATCATCCTTCAAACCGGCCGGATTTGCCGCCGTCTTTCAGGGTCACGTGCAGCCCGCCAATTTTCATGTCTTTCTGCACCGCCTTGAGCATGTCATAAACCGTCAGCGCCGCGATCGAGGCCCCAGTGAGCGCCTCCATTTCAACGCCAGTTTGACCCGTGGTTTTGACTGTCGCTTCGATCCGCACACCAGGGAGAGTGGGGTCGGGGGTGAGATCCACTGCGACTTTTGTGATTGCCAACGGGTGACACAGCGGGATGAGGTCGGACGTCTTTTTTGCGCCCTGAATACCTGCGATGCGGGCGATGCCGAGGACATCACCCTTTTTGGCGGTGCCGGCGGTGACATGGGCCAGCGTTTCGGGCGACATCTGGATCCAAGCGGTGGCCGTTGCGATGCGAGACGTAATGTCCTTGGTGGACACATCAACCATGTGGGCCTGTCCCTGCGCATCAAAATGGCTGAGCGTATTGGGCGTTTTTTTGGGCACCTACATACCACCCATAATTTCGGGGGTGGCCAGCAACCGGCGTGTGGCGTCGGCTACGTCGTCTTGTCGCATCAGGCTTTCCCCGATCAGAAAACTGCGCGCGCCGTATCTCGCCATATCAGCGAGGTCTTGGGCTGTGTTCAGCCCGCTTTCGCACACGAGTGTACGATCAGCCGGCACCAGTCGCGACAGCGTGCGTGTTGTGTCTAAGGTGGTCTCAAACGTGTTAAGGTTGCGATTGTTGATGCCCATCAAGGGGGATTTGAGCGCGGTGGCGCGTTCCAGTTCCGCCGCATTATGGACTTCAAGCAGCACATCCATGCTCCATTCAAACGCGGCGGCTTCCAGTTCGGCGGCCTGCGCGTCGCTGACGGTGGCAAGGATAATCAGGATCGCGTCGGCCCCAAGGGCGCGCGCTTCGGTGACTTGATAGGTGTCGTACATGAAATCTTTGCGCAACGCGGGCAGGTCGACTGCATCGCGCGCGGCGGTTAGAAATTCGTCCGCACCTTGGAAGGATGGACCATCTGTCAGCACGCTTAAGCAGGTGGCACCGCCAAGGGCGTAGGCTGCGGCCAGTTCGGGTGGGTTAAAATCTGCGCGGATCAACCCCTTGGAAGGGCTGGCCTTTTTGATCTCGGCGATCAGCCCGAAGCCCTCGTGACTGGCCTCGATCAGGCAATCTGCAAAGCCGCGCGTCGGCGAGGCGGCACGGGCAGCGGTTTCAAGTTCGGCCAGTGGGCGCGCCTGTTTGCAAGCAGCGATATGGTCGAGTTTGTAGGCTTTGATTTTGTCTAAGATATCCATGGTGTAGTGTTAGCGCCGCTGGCGGCCGTGTGCAATTGCGCGGGCTGCGGGAGGGGCGTAAAATGTTGCAAATTTTGCGGCGGGACTTGATGTGGGTAGCAATAGGTGGTGCCGTTTGGGGCATACGGAGGGGGCGCGGCCCCCGCTTCTCCCCCTGGGGTATTTTTGAAACAAAGACGCGAGGCAGGTTTTTTTGAGCCTAGCCTTGGGTGATTTTGGCCAAAGTTTGCAGGGCTGTTTTGGCGCCGCCGCTGTCGATACTTTCTTTGGCCATTTCCACGCCAGCTCTGAGGCCCTCGACCTTGCCTGCCACCAGCAAAGCAGCGGAGGCGTTGAGCAACACTGCGTCGCGGTATGCGGAGGCTTCACCATCCAACAAGGCGCGGAAGGCCTTGGCGTTGTCTGTGGGTGATCCGCCCAAGATGGAATGGAACGGATGCACAGGCAGACCTGCGTCCTCAGGATGGACTTCTCGGGCGGTTATCATCCCTTTCGACAGGGCCGCCACAGACGTCGTGCCGCAGATCGTGATTTCGTCGGTACCGTCGGACCCATGAACTAACCATGCAGCTTCGGTGCCGAGTTCTTTGAGGGTTTCGGCCATTGGGAAAATCAAATCAATGGCGAAAGTCCCTGTCAGCTGACGTTTGACGCCGGCTGGATTGGTCAGAGGGCCGAGGATATTGAAAATCGTTTTGCAGCCCAGTTCCTGACGGGTCGGCATCACGTGTTTGATGGCCGGATGATGCATCGGGGCCATCATAAAGCCAATGCCGGCCTCGTTGATGCAGCGTTCGACCACGTCCGCGCCGACCATAACATTGACGCCCATTTCCCCCAGTGCATCTGCAGCCCCTGACAGCGAGGACAGATTGCGGTTGCCGTGCTTGGCGACGGGCACGCCTGCGCCCGCGACCACAAAGGCGGTGGCCGTTGAAATATTGAGCGTGCCTTTACCGTCGCCGCCCGTGCCAACGATGTCCATCGCGCCGATGGGGGCTTTGACGGGCACGCAGCGGGCGAGCATAGCGCTGGCAGCGGCGGCGTATTCGGCTACAGATTCGCCGCGTGCACGCATCGCCATCAGCAGCCCACCGATTTGTGAGGGTGTCGCAGTGCCTTCAAACAGGGCGTCAAACGCCATTTCTGCCTGAGCACGGCAGAGTGGGCCTTCGGAGGCGGCGTAGATCAGGGGCTTCATCATATCGCTCATGCTGGGACTTTCGACTTTGAGGGCATTACGTTCAGAAAATTTTGCAGCATAGCGTGACCGTGTTCGGATTTGATGCTTTCGGGGTGAAATTGCACGCCGTGGATTGGCAATTCGCGGTGTTGCAGTCCCATGATTGTCCCGTCGCTCAGCTCGGCGGTGATCTCGAGGCAATCGGGAAGCGTTTCGCGCTCAACCGTGAGTGAATGATAGCGCGTTGCCTCAAACGGGGATGGCAGGCCCTTGAACACCGATTTGCCGCTGTGATGCATGGTGCCCATTTTGCCATGGACGATTTCGTGGCAGCGAATAACGTTGCCGCCAAAGGCTTCGCCAATGGTTTGATGACCAAGGCAGACACCCATCAGCGGGGTCTTTGTTTCGGCAGCCGCTTTAGTCAGGGCTAGACAGATTCCAGCCTGCGCCGGATCGCAGGGACCTGGCGACAGTACTATGCCGGATGCCCCCAAGCCCATTGCCGTTTCAACGTCAATTGCGTCATTGCGGCGAACGACAACATCCGCACCAAGTTCGCCAAAGTAATGCACCAGATTGTAGGTGAAGCTGTCATAGTTATCGATCAGGAGAAGCATGGAATTGCCACCTTTGGGATGGGTTAAATTGGGGCTACTTTCATGCCGTGGCCCCTTGTATAGTGTGGCCATACATGGGCTGGGGCGCAAGTTGCGTCAAGACCCGCATTACACCTCATGCTGGCCCATAAGAGGCCAATTGGGACCGACAAAAGAGGCGACGAGCATATGCGCGGAATGATTGGTGGGATATTGACGGGCGGTTTGGTGTCCGCATTGGGTTTGGGTGCGGCTTCTATAATGAGTGAGCTGCCCGCAGGCGTGACCCCCCCGGCGCCACCATTGGTGGACGCACCGATGGCAGAACCCGTTACAGTCGGCGCTGATGAGACCGGCAATCTTTCAACACCGGTTGGCAGCCTCTACATCCAAGAACCACAGGCACCGGATTTGCCCGACGGTGAGGTGGCGATTGTAGAACCAGGTGCGCCGCAACCAGCAACACCGGAAGCCCAAGCGCCGCGCGCGGACACGGATCCGCTTGATGAGCCTGAGGTTTCAACAATCGAAGCTGTGCTGACTGCGCCGGATGCACCCGAATCCGCTAATTTGCTGGCCCAACCGGTTGATCCGGTGTTGCCCAACCCGCAGTCTTTAGCGCCACAAACGCCAGTGAACGAAGCGGACTTGACCATTTTGACCACACCCGCCCAGCCGCCCGTCATCGTTGAACCGGCGGCGGACTTGAGTGCAGTTGTCGTGGATGACCCTGCGGTTTCGAGCGTTGCTGTGCCGCCATCCGAGGACACGTTTGTCGTGGATTTGGGCGCCGCACCTGAGGCGATTGAAGACGCCCCCACAGACCAACCCGCGGATGAGGTTTTGGCTTCTGGCACCCGAAGCGAGGACGCGCCTGCGATACCGCGACTTCAATTGCAGGGTGGCGAAAACACGTTACTGGGTGAGCGCGCAACGGGTGTGACTGTGCGGCGACCTGCTGGCGATGCCGTGGCCGCGCGCGAAGAGACAGAGGCGATAGCGCAGACGAATGCGCTGGTCGATTTTGCGGCGACGTCGGGCAACGACGGAACAAAGCCGCTGATGTCGATTGTCTTGATTGATGACGGGTCTATGTCGGCAGCGGCACTGGCGGGGTTGCCGTTTCCGGTGACAATTGCGCTGGATCCATTGCAGGAGAATGCTGCGACATTGATGGCGGGCTACCGCTACGACGGATTTGAGGTCGCAGTGTTGGCCAAGCTACCTCAGGGCGCGGTACCAAGCGATGTCGAGATCACATTCGAGAGCGTTTTCAGCACTTTGCCAGAAACGATTGCGGTGCTTGATATTGGCAATGGCGGCTTGCAGACAGACCGCGCTGTGACCGATCAGGTGATGAATATTCTGGCCTCGCAAGGGCGGGGTTTCGTGACCGTGAGCCAAGGATTGAACATGGCAGTCCGTGCCGCTGAACAGGCGGGCGTGCCTGCGGCGGTGGTTTACACCGATCTGGACGTAGACGGTCAGGACGCGAGGATCGTGCGCCGCTTCGTGGATCAAGCAGCGTTTCGCGCCCGTCAGGAAAGCGGTGTCGTGTTGGTGGGGCGTATGCGCCCCGACACGATTTCGGCGTTGATTCTTTGGGGGTCGACCAGCCAGGATGACCAGATTGCGATTGTGCCACTCAGCGCGGTTTTGACTGCACCGTAGCCGTAAGAGCGGGTGGCGGACATCGTGCGGCGATAAACCTCCGTGCCGTACAATGCGCGCTAGGAATTGCCTGACCTGAACATCGCTGCATCGGCGGCGGCGCGGCGAATGGCGTTCGATTTGTGCACGGTTTCCATGTATTCGGCCTCAGGGTCGCTGTCATAGACAACGCCGCCGCCCGCTTGAATATAAAGCTGGTCGCCCTTTAACACGGCGGTGCGCAGCGCGATGCACATGTCCATGTCACCATTGGCTGAAAAGTAGCCACAACCGCCACCGTAAAGCCCGCGCTTTTCCGGTTCCAATTCGTCGATGATTTCCATCGCGCGTACTTTAGGCGCGCCTGATACTGTCCCTGCCGGCATACCGGCAAAGAACGCCGATAGCGCGTCTTGATCGTCGGCCAGCTCACCCACGACGTTGGATACGATGTGCATGACGTGGCTGTAGCGTTCGACGATAAATTGTTCCGTCGGGCGCACGGTGCCGATCTTGCAGACCTTGCCTGTGTCGTTGCGGCCCAGATCAAGCAGCATCAAATGTTCGGACAGCTCTTTTTGATCGGCCAGTAGATCAGCCTCAAACGCGTTGTCTTCCTCGGGCGTGGCGCCGCGGGGACGGGTCCCCGCGATCGGACGAATGGTGACTTCGGACCCGAACACTCGGACCAGAATTTCCGGGCTTGCACCGATGACCTGATAATCACCGTAGTTGAAATAGAACATGAACGGCGACGGGTTGGTGCGGCGTAATGAGCGGTACAATGCAAAGGGCGGTTCGCTGTAGGTTTGTGTCCAGCGCTGTGACGGCACACACTGGAAAATATCGCCCGCACGGATATAATCTTTGGCCTTTTCAACGGCGTCCATGTAGCCCAATTTGGTAAAGTTGGACACGGGATCGAGGACATCGGCTGCGCTCCCCAAGGCGCGTTCGGTTAGCGGAACAGGCAATTCCAGCGCGCGTTGCGCGTCCATCACCCGTTCAGCGGCTTGCGCATAGGCTGCCTTAGCCGTGAGGCTGGAGGTCGCGTAGGCAGGCGCCACGAGGATGACTTCGCCTTTGACCCCGTCGAGCACGGCGACAACAGAGGGGCGCAACATCACCGCGTCGGGCAAGCCAAGCGGGTCGGGGTTTACGTTGGGCAGGTGTTCGACCAGCCGGATCATATCATAGCCGAGGTAGCCAAACAGGCCCGCACTGGCGGCTGGAAGATCGGCAGGCAGATCAATCTGGCTTTCCGCGATCAGGCTGCGCAGGTTATCGAGGGGATCACCGGACTGGTCAACAAATCCGTCTTCGTCAAAGCGTGCGTCGCGGTTGAGGCGACTTTGTGTGCCGTTGCAGTCCCAAATCAGATCAGGCTTCATCCCGACAATAGAATAACGTCCCCGAATTTCGCCGCCAGTCACCGATTCCAGCAAAAACGCGTGCTTGCCGGCGGCGGTGAGTTTCAGCATCAGCGACACCGGCGTGTCTAGATCGGCAGTCAGACGGGTGTAGACGATCTGGTTTTCGCCCGCGTCATATCTTACTCTGAAAGTGTCAAAATCCGGCGTCATGATCTAGCGGAAGTTTGTGTGAACGGCATTGCGTGCCTGTTCGTTGACTTGCACATCGGTGCGCAACTGCACGGTCCGGCTATACAACTCGTAGATGTCCTGCGCGATGCCTTCGCCTGCGGATTCAGCCACGGACGTAACTTCGGCTGTGTAGGCTTCATCTGACGTGTCGGCGGCGGTGATCGCATTAAGGCGCACGATGATCGCGCCGTTCTCGGTCGGCAGCACGCGCACGTCACCGATTTCCATTTCAAACACATCTCTGAGGAACGATGGCGGGGTGCCATTGATAAAGCCACGCCTCGTTATGTCGTTTTCCTGGATCGCGCTGAGGTCAAGGAATGCGAAGTCCTGCACCGCAGACAAAAGTTGTGCCTGCTTACCTTCGGCGGAGGCCATGACCGCTGCGGCGGTTTCTTGGGCTTCCCAGCCTTCAACAACTTGGTCGCGGATATCATCCAGGGGGATCAAGGCAGGTGGGCGTACGTCGATCACGTCAACGGCAAACAAACCGCCGTCATCGAGTTCTGCCAGTTCTGGAAAGTCGCCAACACCTTGCGTTGCGGCCACATCGCGAAAGGCGGCGTAGGCGGCAATGCCATCGGAGGTGAGGGTGGTAAAGTCGAGTTCGCCCAACACCAAGTCGGTTTGAGCGACCAAGTTGTCCAAAGTCGCGCCACCAGCCAACAGGTTGGTGATCGGGTCGATCTGGTCCTCGATCATGCGGCGCCCGCGCGCTGCCGACTGGGTTTCGCGCAGCGCGGGCAGGGCTTGCTCGAACGTCGTATTTTGTGCGGCAAGGACCGCGTTCATCCGGAACAATGCCGGACCAAGATCGGTTGGGAACGGGCCGGACACACCGCCGGTTTCAGACGCGAACACGGCCTCTCCGGCATCGCCCAATTCGGCCAAGCTGACATCACCGCCGTCGACATCGTCAAGGCTGAGGCCGCGTTCGGCCACCAATTGCGGGAATGTGGTGTCGCCTGCGTTTATCGCGTCCAGTGCCGTTTGTGCGGCGTCGTCGTTGGCGAAAACCAAGCGTTCAATCAGACGGCGTTCCGCCTGTACGAATTCGTCAATGCGTTCGTCATATTCGAGGCGCAGTTCTTCTTCGTCCACTGGCATATCATCTTGGATCATCGACGGAACGATCCACGCATAGCGCAGTTCGCGGGTTTCCAAGCTGGTATAGAGATCGGGGTTGGCATCGTAGTGGGCCTGCAAATCGTCTTCGCTTGGCTCTGGCAGGATGATTTCGATCTCAGCGGCGGTGAGCGGGGCCCATGTGAATGTGCGCCCTTCGCGGATAAATTGCGCAACCACCTCACCGAACACGGAGGGATCGGGGACGCCGGTGAAGACTGCGCCTTGCAGCAAGGCACGCGCAGCACCTTCACGCAGGTCAGTTTCATATTCGCGCACGTTCATTCCGGACCGTGACAGCGTTTCGCGGTAGGTTGTGCGATCAAATGTGCCTTCAAAGCCGCGAAAGTTCGGGTCTGCCAGAACCTGTTCGCTGATCACGCGGTCGCCGACTGACAGGCCAAGCATCGCGGCTTCGTTGTCCAAGCTGCGTTCGGCAACGACGATCTGCAACGCCCGACTAGGAACTTGCGCGTCCTGAGCTTCGGGGAAAGAGATTGTGCGGCCCTCTTGCGCGCTACGAAGTCTGATCTGGGTTTGCAATTCTTGGTAATAGCGTTGCGCGGACAAAGTTTTATCACCCACCGCCCCAATGGATTGCAGGTTGCCCGACAGACCGGATGCACCAAAGCCCATCAGTCCCACAAAGAGCAGGCCCAGTATGATCCACACGAAGAAGTTTTTCGTTTTGCCCTTGGCCATGATGTAATCGCCCAAATAATAAGTCAGTATTCACGTTTACAACTGAATAGGCGTGCCGTGGGCAGGGTGCAAGCGGACTTAAGGCTGATATTCCACCAGACGGTCAAACAATGCCGTTATCCCAGCGCGATCCACGTTTGCAAAGGCAATGCGAAGGTGCTGTTGACCACCATCATCAGGCATAAACATCGTGCCCGGCAAGGTGAGGACGCATGCCTTTTTTACAAGGTCCTGTGCCAGCGCATCCGACGCTATGTCAAATGGATGCTTCATATAGGCAAAATATGCGCCGCAGCCTTCTAGTTCCCAACCTTTGGCCGTAAGTCTTGGAAATTGTTCTTCAATCGCGGCGCTGCGGTCCAGAATTTCAAGACGTTCTCCCGCCAGCCAATCGCGCAAGTTGCGCATGCCCCAAAGGGCGGCATGTTGGCCCAATTGATTGGGGCAGATCGTGACCGTGTCGAGGAACTTTTCCACTTCGGCCAGTCGTTCAGGCGACGTGATCAAGGCACCGACACGGTGTCCCGTCAATCGATATGCCTTTGAGAACGAGTAAAGCTGGATCAACGTGTCGTCCCAGTCAGGGTCGCCAAACAACGGATGCGGTGCGCCTGTTCTGCTGTCAAAATCGCGGTAGGTTTCATCAATGATCAGCGCGATGCCGCGCCCGCGGGCGAGGTCTGCAAACGCTTGTACCGTTTCCGCCGGATATTCGACGCCGCCTGGGTTATTTGGTGTGACCAGCGCGATGGCGCGGGTTTTGTCGGTGATCAGTGCTGCGGCATCTTCTGCGCTGGGGATCAAGCCGCCGCGCGGGGCAAGGGGCACGGTTGTGACGCCCGCCATATCAAGCCACATGCGGTGGTTGAAATAATACGGCACGGGGAGGATGACCTCATCGCCCTCACCGCAGAGTGTGGAAATTGCCGCCGCAAACGCCTGATTGCAGCCAGACGTGATCGCCACGTTGTGCTGTGTGATTGTGCCGCCGTAAACCTGCGACCACTGCGCCGCGACCTCTGCGCGCAAGTCAGGCAGGCCGAGGACGGAACCATAAAGATGGGTCGCATCGTCTTCAACAATTATCCGCGCCATCGCTTCGCGCATCGCCAAAGGGGGCGGGTCAACGGGGGCGGCTTGACTGACGTTAATAAGGGGGCGTGCGCTGAAATCGACGCCGTCCAACCAGCGGCGCGCCTCCATGACGGGTGGGGAGAATGTCGTGGCGGTGCGAGAAACCATAGTAAGGGTCCTGATAAATTTGAATTTGGTTTAACTGGACCGCGAAGCAGTCCAGCGGTGTTCAAGAATAACGATGACGATAACGAACACGTCTATAGCGCTCAAGGCAAGCAACATGATGTCGGGCGACTGTGTGTAGTGCCAAAGCTGGTAGGCGACGAATGCAATCAGAGACGTGAGCGAAAACGGATAGGCAATTCGCCATTTCAACAATAGGCTTAAGACGACAATCGCATGGATCGCGCCGTGACCCAGTAGATAAACGACGTAAAAGTGGCTGGCCTGCGGATCAACCGATGTAACCCAGCTATTAACTATTTGCGCGATAGGATCTGTGGGGTCTTCGGCCAATTCGTTACGCACTATGAACCCGATCAGGCGCGACGCCGCTTTCGCGGGCAGCACAAGCAATGCAAAACCTGCGACCAATTGAAAAACAGCCAAAGCCGCCTTTGCCAGCAAACTCAGGACGAACGTAACCTCGATAGCATCGTGGTGCCTGAGGTGGGCCAAGCTAGTCTTTGCCGCGGTACGGTTCGACGTATTGCAGCGCCATGTCCCAGGGGAAGAAAATCCATGTGTCTTGGGACACGCCGGTGATGAACGTATCGACCTGCGGTTCGCCTTCGGGTTTGGCATAAACGGTCGCGAAATGCGCGTTTGGATATTGCGCGCGCACCAATTCCAGAGTCTTGCCGCTGTCGACCAGATCATCAATGACCAGAATACCGGTTCCGTCGCCCATCATTGTGGCGTCGGGGGATTTCAACACGCGGGCTTCGCGGCGTTGATCGGCCTCACCGCCACCAGAATAATACGAGATGACTGAAATTGTATCGACCGTGCGAATATCGAGTTCGCGTGCCACGATCATCGCAGGCGCCATGCCGCCACGGGTGATCGCAACGACGGCTTTCCACCCCCCGTCGTCAGGGCCTTTACCGTCAAGGCGCCACGCAAGCGCGCGGCTGTCGCGGTGGATTTGATCCCACGAAATATGGAATCCTTTTTCGTGGGGCAGGCGGCTTTCGTCTTTGGCGGTCATGGCGTCGTCCTTGTTCAGTCTTTGTTAGTCTTTATTCGGCGACATATCTGGGGCATCGACGGCCTTCATGCCAACAACGTGGTAGCCCGCATCAACGTGATGCACCTCACCGGTGACGCCGGAACTAAGATCAGACAGCAGATAAAGCGCCGAACCGCCAACCTCGTCGATGGTGACGTTTTTGCGCAGGGGGGAGTTGTATTCGTTCCATTTCAGGATGTAGCGGAAATCGCCAATTCCAGAGGCCGCCAGCGTTTTGATCGGTCCCGCCGAGATGGCGTTCACACGGATGCCGTCTTTGCCTAGGTCTTCGGCCATATAGCGTACCGAAGATTCCAAAGCGGCCTTGGCGATCCCCATAACATTATAATGCGGCATGATGCGTTCAGCGCCGTAATAAGTAAGAGTGATGGCAGACCCTCCTTTGTTCATCATCTTTTCTGCGCGCTGCATGACGGCGGTGAAAGAATACACCGAAATATCCATCGTCATCATGAAATTGGCGCGGCTGGTGTCAACGTAACGCCCCCGAAGTTCATTTTTATCTGAAAAGCCAATGGCGTGGACAACGAAGTCAAAGTTGTCCCAACGCGTCTTTAGGCCATCAAACAGCGCATCGATCGAGGCTTCGTCGCCAACGTCACAGGGCAATACGAAATCTGACCCAAGCGATGCGGCCAACGGGACGACCCGTTTCTTCAGCGCATCCCCTTGATAGGAAAACGCGAGGTCTGCACCCGCATGCCCGAGGGCCTTGGCGATACCCCAAGCGATGGATTTGTCGTTGGCGAGACCCATAATAAGGCCGCGTTTCCCCTGCATCAGATTGGATGGCATAAATTCCCCTTCGCACGATCGGACATTTTGGCCGAGCCTCAAAGCCACGCATTGGCAGCCGCTGTTGATTGGGTGTAAGCGATAGCTGCGGGTGCCACAAGACTTTCAGGCACGCCGCGTTTGGCCCTTGACCCATCCCGCGCCAAGGCCACTTAAATTGAAAACGTGTATTGAAAGGCGACGACTATGGCAGACCGCAGTGGACTATTTGCAGGCGATAATCCCTTTGACATTGTGCGGGCTTGGCTGGCCGAGGCGCAAGAGGCTGAGCTCAATGATCCTAATGCCATTGCCCTGTCCACCGTTGACGGTGACGGCATGCCGAATGCGCGGATTGTCCTGCTCAAAGATGTAGAAGACGACGGGTTTGTCTTCTTTACCAATTACGGCAGCACCAAAGGCCAGGAGTTGGATCAGTCCGGAAAAGCCGCATTTATTATGCATTGGAAGTCCTTGCGACGTCAGATCCGGGTGCGTGGCAGCGTGACGCGGGAAGACGGCCCACAGGCGGATTCCTATTTCCAATCGCGCAATCCCAAAAGCCGGCTAGGGGCATGGGCGTCCCAGCAATCGCGTCCGCTCGCCTCGCGCGATGCGCTGGTTGCACAGGTTGATCAGGCGGCAGTAGAGCAGGGGCCAGATCCGATTCGGCCACCATTTTGGGGCGGTTTCCGGATCTGTCCGGTTGAAATAGAATTCTGGGCTGATGGAGCGTCTAGGTTGCACGATCGGTTCAGGTGGTCGCGACAAGGGCGAGCAGAGCCTTGGGAAATAGACCGATTATACCCATAATTATTCACGCTACGTGAATATGGCCCATCTGAGCGCTTGTATACTGTTGACCAAGTAGTCAAGTATCCATGCATGGGATAGCTTGTTGTTGTTTTAGTGGATACGCGGGCCTGGATTAAAAAATGAACGATATTATTACCGACGGCTACGTCATGACGGGGCACGTGAAGTGGTTCGATGCAGGCAAAGGGTTTGGTTTTATCCTTGCCCAAGGTGGTGGGGCGGATATTTTGTTGCACGCCAACGTGTTGCGTAACTTCGGACAAAGTTCCGTCGCTGACGACACCGGAATTGAAGTCATGGTCGCCGAAACTGAGCGTGGCCTGCAGGCGATTGAGGTTTTATCAATCGAACAAAACCTAGCACCGCCCGGATCAGGCCTTGCCGACTTTGCTGAGTTTGACCCAGCAGATATCGCCGCCGTCATGATTGAACCTGCACGGGTCAAATGGTTCGACAAAGGCAAGGGATTCGGTTTTGTAAATGTGTTTGGCGATGACGCTGACATTTTTGTGCATATCGAAGTCTTGCGCCTTGCGGGCCTTGCTGATCTGTTTCCAGGCGAGGCCATTGCGCTGCGGGCCATGGAAGGCAAACGCGGGCTTATGGCTGCTGAGGTTTTGCCATGGGAAAGCGCCGTTCCCCGTCCGCTGTAACGACGGCTATCATTGCTTTTACCGCCGCAGCATTCGGCTTTGCGGGCGCATCCATTGCGGCGTGTTCGCAAGACACGGTGTCTGTGCGCGGTGATTTCGGGTCGGCGCAGTTTACTGTCGCTGTCGCCGATTCAATAGCAGAGCGGTCCCGCGGGCTGATGTTCGTGGAACAGATGGCGACGACGCAGGGCATGTTGTTTGTTTATGGTCGCCCACAGAGCGTCAGTTTCTGGATGCGCAACACACTCATCCCGCTTGATATGGTTTTTGTTGATGAGACGGGCGTGATCCGTAATATCCATTCCATGGCCCAACCCCTCGATGAGACATCGATATTTGGCGGCACTGACATTCAGTTTGTGCTTGAGATCAATGGCGGGCTGGCCGATCGGCTTGGCATGGACGTCGGAGATCAGATGCAGCACACCAGTTTTGGCACCGATGTCATTTGGCCTTGTGAATCCAACTGAGAAATCAATTTAAAAAAATGCATTTAGGGTCTTTGCAACCGCGCAAACACCCCTTAGACGAGGCCTTGGTTCGGGGCGTGGCGCAGCCTGGTAGCGCATCTGTTTTGGGAACAGAGGGTCGAAGGTTCGAATCCTTTCGCCCCGACCACTTCTAACAATATTGAAAACCCAATCCTGCATAGTCAGATCTTTGCAGGCACTCGATTGCCTCAGAGAGGCTGCCCACCAGCGGCTCTCAGTAGGGCGCTCAAGTAATTAGACACCGAGAGATCAGGAAACCGCACTTGGTGTGCGACGCCTGATCGCTGTGGCACGCGGATGTAATTGTCAGCCGCCACCAAATACCCCAAAGCCGCGTCGCGACCCGTGAACGCGATGACGAATTTGGGCAGGGCTTGTACGGTGCCGTTAAATTGCAAAATCAGAGCGGCCACCGATTCTGTGTCTGGAAAGGATTCGCAGCGGACCTCGTTGCGGCTGGGTTGGACGACGGTTTGTGCCTGCCCATCACAAACTGCAGCAGCTGTGACGAACAAGTTGGATGGATAGGTAGGAAAATAAGATTGTTGCGCGCCGTTGGCTGCGTCGCTTGCAGTTTGGGCCACGCGAAGGACCGACGTTTGGAGCATCCTGGCAATGCCACTGCAAAAACTAACACAACCCAACGCATGGGAATCCCCTCATTACTTTATATGGCAAGACTGACACAGCTGTGCGGTAGTGCAAGTCACGTTTGGCCGATGCGCGATCACATTCGCGGACCTGTGGATAACTCATGTAGGAAGTGAAGTTTGCGGCATAGGGTTCTGTCATCCTTGGGGTTTTCGCAATTGGGCCGACGGTAAGTGCGACTGCACAGGCCTGTGTGTAACACTGAGGGAGAATCGGGGGCAGTTTATTGCGCCCTTTGACTAAGGTCCGGTCAAGGCTGTTTAATCTATATTTAGGGCAAAAATTTCGTTGACCCCCTAGGTATAGATGAGCGATGTTGTGAAAGCAGGATGAGACGACACAATATAGAGTGTTGCGTACGGCGTGGGACAGGTTTCGAGACATGTGATGCTGGACAGTATCTTTGGCTTGAAAGTGACCCCTTTATTTGGGGGCCGCAAAGCTTTGTTTTACACGTTTTGAGGACTCAGTCAGCGCACTAAATTTCGATCCAGAACGGGTCGATAAGGGACACGGGGGCCGCAACGACGGAACCCAAAAAAACAGAGGCGAGTGCACGATGAAGATTGAACGCAGTTTCACAAAATCCGGACAAGACGCGTATGCGGAGGTGCCGTTCAAGGCCACCACATCCGAGATCCGAAACCCCGACGGAACAGTCGTTTTCAAACTTGAAAATTGTCAGATTCCGAAAGGCTGGTCGCAAGTTGCGTCAGACGTCATCGCGCAGAAATATTTCCGCAAGGCGGGCGTGCCGTCCGAAACCGTGCGGGTCGCTGAAAAGGGTGTGCCAGAGTTTCTGTGGCGTTCCGTTCCCGCCGAGGGCGCGCAGATGTCCGGCGAGATTTCGGCCAAGCAGGTGTTTGATCGTCTTGCTGGTGCATGGACCTACTGGGGCTGGAAGGGTGGCTATTTCACCACCGAAGAAGACGCGCAGACCTATTTTGATGAGATGCGCTATATGTTGGCGACACAGCGCGCCGCGCCCAATTCGCCACAATGGTTCAACACCGGACTGCACTGGGCCTACGGCATCGATGGTCCTGCACAGGGTCATCATTACGTCGATTACAAAACCGGCAAGCTGACCGCGTCGAAGTCATCATATGAGCATCCGCAGCCACATGCCTGTTTCATCCAATCCGTGGCCGACGATCTGGTCAACGAAGGTGGGATCATGGACCTTTGGGTCCGCGAAGCGCGCTTGTTCAAATACGGCTCTGGTACCGGCACGAACTTTTCCTCGTTGCGTGCGTCAGGTGAAAGTCTGTCAGGGGGCGGTAAATCGTCCGGCCTGATGGGATTCCTGAAGATCGGTGATCGTGCGGCCGGAGCGATCAAATCCGGTGGCACGACGCGCCGCGCAGCAAAAATGGTGATCGTGGATGCAGACCATCCCGATATTGAGGAATTCATCAACTGGAAGGTGCTTGAGGAACAAAAAGTCGCGTCCATCGTTGCTGGTTCCAAGATGCACGAGCAAAAGCTCAACCTGATTTTTGATGCGATCCGCACATGGGACGGCAAAGCCGACGACGCCTACGATCCAAAGGTGAACCCAGCGTTGAAAGACGCGGTGCGCGAGGCCAAAAAGGTCTGCATTCCAGAAACCTACGTCAAGCGCGTGCTGGACTATGCCCGCCAAGGCCACACGGCCATCGAATTTCCGACCTACGACACCGATTGGGATTCCGAGGCGTATAATTCCGTGAGTGGTCAGAACTCCAACAATACGATCCGCGTGACGGATGCATTTTTGAAGGCTGTTGACGACGACGCGAACTGGAAGCTGATCAACCGCAAGAATGGCGAAGTCGCCAAGGTCATTAAAGCCCGCGATTTGTGGGAACAAGTGGGCCACGCAGCATGGGCTTGTGCTGATCCAGGCATCCAATACCACGACACCGTCAACGCGTGGCACACCTGCCCGGAAGATGGCGCGATCCGTGGGTCCAACCCGTGCTCTGAGTACATGTTCCTTGACGACACGGCCTGTAACCTTGCGTCGATGAACTTGCTGAAATTCTTCAAAGACGGTGAATTCCAAGTTGAAGACTACATGCATGCATCACGTCTTTGGACAGTCACGCTGGAAATCTCTGTGATGATGGCGCAGTTCCCGTCCAAGGAAATCGCGCAGCGCTCGTTTGACTTCCGTACACTGGGCCTTGGCTATGCCAACATCGGCGGCTTGTTGATGAATATGGGCTTTGGCTACGATTCCGACGAAGGCCGCAGCATGGCTGGTGCGCTGACGGCGATCATGACGGGTGTGTCATACGCGACATCCGCTGAAATCGCTGGGGAACTTGGTGCGTTTTCAGGCTATGGGCGCAACAAAGGTCACATGCTTAAGGTTATTCGTAATCACCGCAATGCGGCGTACGGCGCATCCGACGGGTATGAAAAGCTCGACATCAAACCCGTTCCACTGGATCACGCAAATTGTCCCGATGCCCGCCTGATCGACATCGCGATGTCGTCATGGGACGAAGCGCTGCGTCTTGGCGAAAAGCATGGCTACCGCAATGCCCAAGTGTCGGTGATCGCGCCCACAGGCACCATCGGTCTGGTGATGGATTGCGATACCACGGGAATCGAGCCTGACTTTGCGCTGGTGAAGTTCAAGAAGCTTGCCGGTGGCGGGTATTTCAAGATCATCAACCAATCGGTGCCCGCGGCTTTGGCTAAACTTGGCTATTCCACGTCCCAAGCCGAAGAAATTCAGGCCTATGCTGTCGGTCACGGCACATTGGGCAACGCACCTGGCATCAACCACACCGCATTGATCGGCCACGGGTTTGGTCCTGCCGAGATTGAAAAAATCGAAGGGGCGCTGCCGTCCGCTTTCGACATCCGGTTTGTGTTCAACCAATGGACGCTTGGTGAGGATTTCTGCACGAAGGTGCTGGGCATTCCCGCTGACAAATTGAATGATCCGACGTTTGATCTTTTGAAATCGTTGGGTTTCTCCAAGGAAGACACTGATCTGGCCAATGATCACGTTTGTGGCACGATGACGCTGGAAGGTGCGCCGTACCTGAAAGAAGAACACTACGTTGTGTTCGATTGCGCCAATCCTTGCGGCAAAAAAGGCAAGCGTTACCTGTCCGTCAACAGCCACATCTACATGATGGCCGCGGCACAGTCGTTCATCTCAGGTGCGATTTCCAAGACGATCAATATGGCGAACGACGCCACGATCGAAGACTGCCAAAAAGCGTATGAGCTGTCTTGGTCTTTGGGCATCAAAGCCAACGCGCTGTACCGTGATGGATCGAAACTGTCGCAACCCTTGGCCGCAGCTCTGATTGAAGACGACGAAGAAGCCGAAGAGATCATGGCGAACGGCAACATCCACGCCAAGGCGCAGGTCATTGCCGAAAAAATCATCGAAAAGGTTGTCATCAAAGAGATCATCAAAAGCCACCGCGAAAAGATGCCCCAGCGTCGCAAAGGCTACACTCAGAAAGCCAACGTTGGCGGTCATAAGGTGTATTTGCGCACAGGCGAATATGAGGACGGCAACCTCGGTGAGATTTTCATCGACATGCACAAAGAGGGTGCGGGTTTCCGCGCCATGATGAACAACTTCGCCATCGCGGTGTCGGTTGGTCTGCAATATGGCGTGCCGCTGGAAGAATTCGTCGATGCCTTCACGTTCACCAAATTTGAGCCAGCTGGCATGGTTCAGGGGAACGACAGCATCAAGAACGCGACGTCGATCCTTGATTATATCTTCCGTGAATTGGCTGTGTCCTATTTGGATCGCACTGATCTGGCCCATGTTAAACTGGAAGGTGCGACGTTCGACAGTCTCGGTCGTGGCGAAGAAGAAGGCGTGTCCAACATTCAGGAAATGTCTGGCAGTGCAGCATCGCGGTCTTTGGAAGTTCTCAAGCAGATCAGCTCAACCGGTTATTTGCGCAAGCGCGTGCCAAACGATCTGTACGTGTTGCAGGGCGGCGCGGGTGCTGTGGCATTCGGTGGCGCTGATGCGGCAGTCGCAATTGAAACCTTGATCCCAGCGGTTGCTTCGGGTGGTGGATTGGCAAAAGCTACGACAACAACCGCAATCGCGTCTGGCGCCATTAGTATCACGGCGCGCGATAAGGCGAAGATGCAAGGCTATGAAGGCGAAGCCTGCGGCGAGTGCGGCAACTACACGCTAGTACGCAACGGCACCTGCATGAAGTGCAACACCTGTGGTGGGACGTCGGGCTGTAGCTAAAGCGGGTCGGGGCAGGGTGGGTCTGACCATCCGTCTTGCCAAATTGAGCATGCTTTGTCCCAAATTGGGGCAAAGCGGCACCAGAGCGAATTGAAACAAAATACAGATCTGGGGTTGGTGCGCTTACCCTTGGTACAGATCGGGCCGCCGGCAAAAACGACGAGAGGTAAATTTCGAGCCCGATCATCAAAACTAATGGCCCCCTTTTGGGGCCCCCTTTATTTTATGACGGCAAAATCTCCTGTGTACACATCTGTGTTGGTTTACCGTTCGGCAAAGTCCGAGGCTGTCGAGACGCTGGCGCGGTCGGTGTTGGTGTCAGGCATCACAATGCTCCACGGGTACGCCTCCCGTGCATTTGCGCTTTATTATGCAG
>Ga0307488_10000083_pt1 | contig 70379 bp, 57 predicted proteins | sample SB02metaG_FD_202248 | JGI IMG/M metagenome (GOLD analysis project Ga0307488, IMG submission 202248) | Sea-ice brine microbial communities from Beaufort Sea near Barrow, Alaska, United States - SB 0.2 | ecosystem: Environmental > Aquatic > Marine > Coastal | place: USA: Alaska | collected...
TAGAAATCATTTTTTTGTTCGAAGATTTCGTCGAAAACCGAGACCTGAGTTTTATTACCCTTACCGACGAAGAACTAAGTGAGGATGGAAATTCTGCCGATATTATTGCGGGTTTGTTACAGGCCTCGAAAGACACTTATTTACAAACCGTCGCCTTTGAATTTAGCTCATCATTTTTCAAAATCCGCGGTTTAGATTCAGAAAACGCAACCGTTTTAATAAACGGAATTGAAATGAACAAACTCTATGATGGAAAACCCCAATGGAGCAATTGGGGAGGATTAAATGACGCCACTAGAAATCAAGAATTCACCAGTAATTTAAGCGCTTCTGAATATACCTTTGGAGGTTTTTTGGGAACCACCAATTTAAATACGAGAGCTTCCCAGCAAAATTCTGGTATTAAAATTTCGTATGCTTCTTCCAACCGAAGTTACTCCCACAGAATTATGGCGACCTATGCTTCTGGTCTTTTAGCCACTAATTGGGCCTATAGCTTTTCGGCCAGCAGACGTTCTGGGAATGAAGGTTTTAATGACGGCACTTTATATGAAGGGAATTCCTTTTTTGCCTCCATTGATAAAATAATAAACCAGCACCATTTACTTAGTTTCTCTATGATTTACACCCCAAACAAACGGGGCAAATCATCACCAAACACACAAGAAGTTTATGATTTAAAAGGAATTAAATACAATGAATACTGGGGATACCAAAATGAAAATAAACGAAATTCGCGCATAAAAGAAGTAGAGGAACCCATTTTTATGATGAATCACGATTGGGAAATAAATAAAAGATCTTCTTTAAACACCAATGTTTCTTATCAGTTTGGAAAAACAGGAAATAGCCGAATTGATTATAATTTTGGAGCCAACCCAAGTGGTACCTATTATCAAAAACTGCCAAGTTATCATGTTTCTCGTGGAAATTTGGATGAAGCCTACCTTGCCGAGCAGGAATTCTTAGATAATGGCCAAATTGATTGGTTGCGCTTGTATGATGCCAATAGCAGCAATTCAATGAACCAAATTGGAGCTGCTTATATTATTTCTCAAGAAAGGAATGACGAAAATACATTTAACATAAACACTGTTTTTTCCTCAAAAATAACCAATCAAATTAGGATTAATTCTACACTAGCGTACAAAAAATCATCCTCAGAAAACTACGCCTTAGTGGAAGATCTATTAGGCGGAAATGGGTATTTAGATTTTGATCGATTTGGTAATTCTGCAGACGAACAACAAAATGATTTACGAAACCCCAACAGAATTGCACAAGTTGGTGACCGTTTTAAATACAATTACCAGGTGAATTCCTCGGTGCTAACTTCTTTTGCTCAGGCTCAATTTGCCTATAGAAAAATAGATTTTTTCTTGTCTGGAACAATTTCTAATACCGCACATCAAAGAGACGGTTTGTACGAAAATGGTAGCTTCCCAGATGTTGAATCTTTTGGGAAATCTAATAAGTCTACATTCACAAACTACGGTCTTAAATCTGGAGCCACCTATAAGATTTCCGGAAGAAAATTTGTAGATTTTAATATAGGCTATCGCACAAAATCACCCAACATAAAAAACACCTTTGCTAATAGCAGAGAAAACAATAAGATTACAAGCAATTTAAAAAGTGAAACCATCTTTTTAACAGATTTCAGTTATCTCATTAGAAACCCAATAATTACCTCTAAAATTACGGGTTATTATGCTAAGATTAAAGATGCCGCAGAGATATCTTTTTATTATGCCAATGGAATTTCGGAAATTGGTGGTGATGGAAATGCCTTTGTACAAGAAATTTTAACGGGAATTGATAAAACATATTTTGGGTTAGAATTTGGGATAAAAGCCCAAGTGTCGTCTGCTATAAATTTAAAGGCCGCCGCAAACCTAGGTCAATACATTTACACAAATAACCCAAATTTACAATTAACCTCAGATCTTTTTGAAGACCTTAATTTAACGTCAAACTTAAAAAACTATAAATTAGCAAACGGCCCACAGAGAGCCTATTCTTTAGGTTTCGAATATCGGGATCCCGATTTTTGGTGGTTTGGCGCAACCGCAAATTTCTTTAATGATATTTATGTAGATATTGCGCCGCTTACTAGAACAGAAAATTTTTATTTAGATGCAGATGGCTTGCCATTTAATGATTATAATGAAACGATTGCGAAAGAACTACTTCGTCAAGAGGCCTTTAGCGAATATCTAACGATCAATTTAGTAGGTGGAAAGTCTTGGAAAATAGGTGATTATTATATGGGACTTTTTGCGAGTGTAAATAATTTATTAGGCGAAGAATACAAAACTGGCGGATTTGAACAAGCTAGAAATTCAAATTACAAAACTTTATTAGAAGACAAATCGAGAGAAAAACCAATTTTTGGACCCAAATACTGGTATGGAAGAGGAACCACTTATTTCTTAAATATTTACCTAAAAATATAATAAAGAATTCATGAAAAAACATTCAAAAGTGTTTTTTGGGCTTATTTTGATTGCTTGTTTAGGGAATTGTGTAAATGATACTCATTTTACCATTCCAACTATTGGCTATGAGGAAAACAAAGCGCTCACAAAAATTTTAGACAGCATAGAAAACAGCCCTAATTGGCATTTAATTTCACTTAGTGCTTTAAAAAATCAGTTTATATCGGGAAATGATCCTTTTCAAATTACGAGTAATTTAGTTGTAAAAGGATATGTTGTTTCATCCGACCAAAACGGTAACTTTTTTAGAGAATTTTATTTGCAAGATGCACCAACAAACCCAACTTCGGGAATTAAAATAGTGGTAAATCTAACCAATTCTTATAACAAATTTAATACAGGTCGTGAAGTATATATCTCCTTAAAAGACTTGTACGTGGGAGAAACGCGTTTAGGGGATGGTGTTACCTCAATTGGAGGGAAATTAGATAATCAAGAAATTGACTTTATTAGTGAAAACCAACTTGAAAGGCATCTTTTTAGATCAAAAAACACTGAAATAATAGAACCCCTTATTATCACTATTCCGGCTATAAACCAAAATCATGTTGGTTTATTTATAAGTATTGAAGATGCATTCTTCCCAAAACACATAACAGACAAGGCCTATGTAGACCCCAATGACGATTTTGATACCCAAAGAATAATTAGCGCCTGTCAAGGACCCAGTTTTGTAGATTTTACCCTAGAAACTAGTTCTTTCGCCTTGTTTAAAAATGAAATTTTGCCTTCGGGAAGCGGAACTATTTCTGGGATTCTTACAAAAACTTATAGTGGCAACAAAATGGTTTTAGCCTTAAATTCTACCAATGATGTTGCTATGCAAGGTGCTATTTGTACTCCTTCAAACCTAGACGAATTCACCACAATTTTACTCGATGAAGACTTTGAAGACAAGGCATCTGGACGAATAAATCTTTTAAATTGGACCAATTTTAATCAAGAAGGAAGCAAATTTTGGACCTATGAAGAAGACGAGGATACCCTAAGGCGATTTGCCGAAATTGGTTCTTTCAGCTCGCGAAACGATTCCACAATTTCATGGTTAATCACAGCACCGGTTAATTTAGAAGCCACTACAGAAGAATATATCTCTTTTGAAACCTCTAGTAGTTTTGCAGACGGAAGTGACTTAGAAGTGCTCATTACCAATAATTGGGATGGGGGTACCGCTAATATTTTAATGGCAAACTGGGAAGCTTTACCCGCGATAATTGTTCAAGATTATGATGATTTTGATTTATGGACTTTTTCTAGCTACATAAACTTGTCTTCCTATTCAGGAAATGTATACATCGCTTTTAAATATATAGGCAGTGGTAAGGAAGAATTTGACGGTACGTATGAAATAGATCGAATAAAAATTATAGCGAAATAAAAACGCACCGAAATTCGGTGCGTTTTAAGTATTTAATCTAGCTATTTAATCTGCTAAAATAATTGCTTTATTATCCTTTAATTCTAGGGTTCCAGAATTGATTCCTAGGGTTAAAACACTATCATCATCTGCATGAGGAATTAGTTTACCTCTTAAGGTATTTAATTCTAAGCGCTCTTGTGTATGCAAATGAACTTTTATCGTTCCTGCTTTTAAAACAGAAACAATTGAAGCGTGATTATTTAATAGTTGAAATTCACCATCAATGCCAGGTACCGAAACCGAATCAACTTCTGATGAAAATAAAATAGCTTCTGGTGTTACAATTTCTAAAAACATAATTTTATAGTTTTGCGTCTTTCGTTTTAAGCCTTTCGTTACCTTGATAACTTAAAACTCTAAACTTAAAACAAGATTTATGCTTCTGCAAGCATCTTCTCTCCTGCGTCTATTGCATCTTGAATAGAACCACGTAAATTAAATGCAGCTTCAGGGTATTTATCTAACTCGCCATCCATAATCATATTAAATCCTTTAATGGTATCTTTAATATCTACCAAAACTCCAGGAATTCCTGTAAATTGTTCAGCCACATGGAAAGGTTGAGATAAGAAACGTTGTACACGTCTCGCTCTGTGAACTACTAATTTATCTTCTTCAGATAATTCTTCCATTCCTAAAATGGCAATAATATCTTGCAATTCTTTATAACGTTGTAATAATTCTTTTACAGAAGTAGCTGTATTATAATGCTCATCACCTAAAATTGCTGCACTTAAAATTCTAGAAGTAGAATCTAAAGGATCTACTGCAGGATAAATTCCTAACTCTGCAATTTTACGAGATAATACCGTTGTTGCGTCCAAGTGAGCAAATGTAGTGGCTGGTGCAGGATCTGTTAAATCATCTGCTGGCACATATACTGCTTGCACAGAAGTGATTGATCCTTTCTTTGTTGAAGTAATACGCTCTTGCATTGCTCCCATTTCTGTTGCTAATGTTGGCTGATATCCTACTGCAGAGGGCATACGACCTAATAATGCAGATACCTCTGAACCAGCTTGTGTAAACCTAAAGATATTATCTACAAAAAAAAGAACGTCTTTCCCTTCACTTTCTCCAGCTCCATCTCTAAAATACTCAGCAATTGTTAAACCAGATAAGGCAACTCTCGCTCTCGCTCCTGGGGGCTCATTCATTTGTCCAAAAACAAACGTCGCTTTTGATTCTCTCATTCCTGGTTTATCTACTTTAGATAAATCCCATCCTCCTTCTTCCATAGAATGCATAAAGTCGTCACCATATTTGATAATTCCCGACTCTAACATCTCTCTTAACAAGTCATTCCCTTCACGAGTTCTTTCACCCACTCCAGCAAAAACAGATAAACCACCATGGCCTTTTGCTATATTGTTAATCAATTCTTGAATTAATACCGTTTTACCAACTCCTGCTCCGCCAAATAATCCAATTTTACCTCCTTTTGCATAAGGCTCAATTAAATCAATTACTTTTATCCCTGTAAATAAAACCTCTGTAGATACAGATAAATCTTCAAATTTAGGCGCAGATCTGTGAATAGACACCCCATCCTTTCCTTCTTTTGGAAGATTCCCTAAACCATCGATCGCATCACCAGTAACGTTAAATAAACGGCCGTAGATATCTTTTCCTATAGGCATTTTAATTGGATTTCCAGTAGCAATGACTTTTTGCCCTCTCTGCAAACCATCGGTTGCATCCATAGCAATTGTCCTTACAGTATCTTGACCTATATGCTGTTGAACTTCTAAAACTAAAATAGAACCATCTGTTTTTTTAATTTCTAATGAATCGTAAATTTTTGGAAGTGTTCCATTTTCTGTATTAAACTCAACATCAATTACCGGTCCGATAATTTGAGAAACTTTACCTGTTATTGTAGACATTTTGTATCTAATTATATTTATTTATTTTCTTGTGATCTGCATCACTCGTTTTCAGGGTGCAAAGATAAATTATTTACTTTTAATGTAAAAACATTTTAATATTATTTACAATAAAAAAACCTCGTCATTTCTAACGAGGTTTTTGGTACTAAATTTAACGCTTTAGTGCTTATTCGTTTGTAACCTTTATGGCAACGCTTCTGTTTGCAGCTCTACCCTCTTTATTCATGTTGGTTTTAACTGGTTGTTCTTCTCCATAACCTACAGCAACCATACGAGTAGCTTCTATTCCTTTTTTCACAAAGTAATCTTTTACAACATTCGCTCTTTTATCAGACAACTTTAAGTTAAAAGCAGCAGAACCTTGACTATCTGTATGACCTTGAATTTCAAAGATTGCATCAGAAAATTTACTCATAACCTCTACAACATCATCTAAATGAACAGAAACACCCGATTTAAATACTGTTTTTCCTGTATTAAATAAAATTATTTTTCTAAAATCTTCTAAAAACTTCTTTGCTTCTGCAGAAATTATTGGTTCTGGACATCCATTATTTGAAGCGACTCCTGCAACATCTACACATTCGTCATCTTTGTCTAAAACGCTATCTCCGTCTGTATCTGGCCAAGGACAACCCGCATTCGCAGCTGGACCAGCTACAGAAACACATGTATCATCTTTGTCTACAACGCCATCACCATCGGTATCAGGACATCCTTTATTTGCTTTTGTTCCTTTTGCATCTGGACACATGTCATCTTTATCTGCTATCCCATCTGCATCTGCATCTGGACATCCATTTAACGATGCTAAACCAGCAACATTTGGACACGCATCATCTGAATCTTTGATTCCATCACCATCTGCATCTGGACACCCATTAAATTCCTCTAAACCAGGAACATCTATACATGCATCATTTTTATCATAAACACCATCTCCATCAGTATCTTTTCCTCCAAATTTAAAAACAACACCTAAAGATGATTGATAGTGTGTCTTGATATTATCGGCAAATCCTATTTTTGTTCCCGTTTGAAAATTTAATCCTATGTTATCATTAAACCAAGTATTAAAACCTATACCACTGTTAAGCATTCCTTCTCCAACACTATCTGCTGATACATAAGATCCACCTAAATAAACAAAAGGATCAAACCATGCAGTTTCTCCTAACAAATTATTTATGTCATATTTTACAACTGCATCAAAAGAATAATACATAAAATCTGAATCATTTTTTTCAACTACTGTTTCAATCTTATTTAAAGAACCCGCTAACTGCAAAGAAAACCCTTTCTCTAAATATTTATCAACGGTTATTCTGGTAATAGAGGGAATAATATTCCAGTCGCTGTTCCCGAATAAATCATCTACTTGATTCCCAAAGTTACTACTAGTGTTATAGAAGTCTACTACATTTGCCCCAAAACCTACTACCCAAGGATTGTTTTCATCTTGAGCATTTACATTCCCAACCATTAGTAAGGAGAAAAAAGCAATTATAGCTATTTTAAATTGTTTCATTATAATAATTTTTTAAATTAAAAGTTCTTTTTTTGTTCGGTAAAAATAAGTTGTTAAAAATTATAAACAAGGGCAAAGCTACAAAAACTTCATCAAATCGCAAGTTTTTTTTTCAAATCCTAAATAATATTTAATTCTTTCCCTACCTCTGTAAAAGCTAAAATTGCTTTATCTAAATGTTCTTTTGTGTGCGCGGCAGATAGTTGCACTCTAATTCTAGCCTTTTCCTTAGGAACCACTGGAAAAAAGAACCCAATTACATAAATTCCTTTCTCTAATAATTTTTCTGACATACGCTGAGAAAGCTTTGCGTCATATAACATCACGGGCACAATTGCCGCATCGGCACCCACCAAATCAAAACCGGCTTTCTCCATCTCTGCCCTAAAATAATTGGTATTACGTTCTAACTGATCTCTTAAGGAAGTATCTTTAGAAAGCAGCTCAAATACCTTTATAGAAGCACCAACAATTGCAGGAGCCAAAGAGTTAGAAAATAAATAAGGACGAGAACGTTGACGCAAAATCTCAATAATTTCTTTTTTCCCTGTGGTATATCCACCCATTGCGCCGCCTAGTGCTTTACCTAAAGTGCCTGTTACAATATCTACACGCCCCATTACATTCTTTAACTCTAAGGTTCCTCGCCCTGTTTTCCCTATATACCCTGCTGCATGGCATTCATCTACCATCACCAATGCTCCATAGGCATCTGCTAAATCACAAATTTTATCTAATTTAGCAACAATCCCATCCATAGAAAAGACCCCATCTGTAACAATGATTTTAAAGCGATGATTGTTTTTATTTGCTTCAATAAGTTGCTCCTCTAAAGAAGTCATATCATTATTATTATATCGATAACGGGCCGCCTTACACAAACGAACACCATCGATAATAGACGCATGGTTTAAACTGTCTGAAATAATCGCATCTTCTTTAGATAAAAGCGGCTCAAAAACCCCCGCATTTGCATCAAATGCTGCGGCATATAAAATAGTATCTTCCGTTTGGTAAAACTGAGCAATCTTAGCTTCTAGTTCTTTGTGAATATCTTGAGTTCCACAAATAAAACGTACAGAAGACATTCCAAAGCCATGAGAGTCTAAAGCATCTTTTGCGGCTTTTAATACTTCTGGATGATTTGACAATCCCAAATAATTATTCGCACAAAAGTTAATCACCTCCTGACCCGTAGAAATTTTAATCACCGCGTCTTGAGCACTCGTAATAATACGTTCAGACTTATACAAGCCAGCGTCTTTTGTATTTTGGATTTCTTGTTGTAAATGTTCTTTAAGTTTCCCGTACATTATTTTCTATTTGAAAGTCTTTTTGTTAAAATTCAAAGTTACTTAAACTTCTTCAACCAAAATCTCTTCATTGATATAAACCAATAATTTTTTAATAACCTTTATATGTATCGAATTTAATACACCTTCATACTTTAACAATTGTTGATGATGATTCTTAGAAGGCTTTCCCGTTTTGTAATCAATAATAATTGCTTCGTTCTGCCTATTAAACACCAATCTGTCTGGAATAATAATTTGATGATCTACCGCTACAATTTCTCGCTCATTAAAAACAATCATATCCTCGGAAAAATAGCTCCTTAGTTTTGGATGTCTTACCATACGATAGATCGTGTTTTCTATTTCTGAGGCGCCATCTGAATTTAAAACCCCTTCTTGAATATATTGATTCACTACTTTTATCACCTCCTTTTCTGTGGTGATTTTCGACATCATCTCATGAATTAAGTTTCCGAAATCGATGGCGTCTCCTTGTGTTGTATCCCAAAGCTTAGAAGAACTTGCCAACATAAAAACATTGTGTTCTTGCCAAGTAGTTGAAATAAATTTTTCCTGAATTTCCGTTGATTTCCCCCCCTTCTTAACAGCACTTATTCTTTTAGGATCACCAAAAGAATATTCTAAAACATCATCCTTCCAATGATTTCTTTCTTTCAAAAAACGAATAAACATTCCAGAAAAATATTTAACATCTTCCTCTTTGTTTTTTCCCATTAATTTGTTCTCTGTAATGATATAGATTTGCTCAACCGCGCGGGTTAGAGCCACATATAACAAGTTTAAATTATCTAATTCTAACTCTTCTCTAACCCTGTTATAAATAGCCAATCCCCTTTTACTTATAATTTCTAAATCTTTGGTATAGGATATGAGCAATTCATCGAAATTATTAAACGCTTCCTTTGACAAACCATCCAACCAAACTTTTGGATTTACTTGTTGATAAATATCTAAATCGCCAGGAAAAATAACAATAGGAAACTCTAAGCCTTTGGATTTATGGATAGTCATTACTTGAACGGCGCTATCACTTTCCGGAGCAACAATACTTAATTTATCTTTTTTTAATTCCCAGAAATCTAAAAACTCTTGTAATGTTGTTCCTTTTCTTTGACGATCTAAAACTACATCCAAAAAAAACTGAACATAGGCATCTGATGTTTCAATAAGTGTAAAACTTCTAATGATCTCTTCTACTTTTTCATAAAAGGGCAATTGATAAAAATGGTCTAAATCGAAATTAATTCCGTAGAGTTTTAATGCTGTAAAAAGAAGCTGACTTTCTAAATGAATTAAATCGGCTAAAAAAGAATGTTTTGCTGTTTTAATTTGTAAGTGCTCATATAAAAAATAAAGCATTTCCAAACGAGTTTCTTGATCACTAGGATGCTCAATTACCTGCAACAAATGGGTAATAAAGTTTACTTTTAAGCTGTTTGATAGCAATAAAGTTTCAGAAGAAACAATGTCTATTCCATTTTCAGATAAGTAGTTTGCAATCGCAACGCCATCCTTCTTCTTTCTCACCAAAACACAAACATCATTTAGAGAGAAATGAGGGTCTAAATTGTTGATGATTTCCAGCACTTTTTCTGGATATCTTATTTTTTTCTCCTCTTTATCATTGGTTTTCTCTAAAAAAGACAGCGATACAAATCCGCCTTTATTCGCATTTTCTAATTGATGATTTCCTTCAAAAAACAATTTTTCATAGGACTCTTTTTGAAAGAACTTGGAAACCTGCTGAAAGAACTGATTATTAAAGTCAATGATTTGAGAAAAACTGCGATAATTGGTTGCTAGTTCTTTAATTTTTTTATTTATATGAAAGGGGTTTTCTGCATTTTCACCCAGAGCACCTAAGTTTATAAATTGCGCGGCCTTTCCACCTCGCCAGCGATAAATAGCTTGTTTCCCGTCGCCAACTAGCAACAGACTCGAGTCCTCTTGCGCCAAGGCGTTATCGATTAATGGTATGAGATTTTGCCATTGCAATTGAGAGGTATCTTGCATTTCATCAATAAAATAATGCATATATTTTTGTCCAATTCTTTCATAAATAAAAGGTGCTGGTTGTTCTTTGATTTCATCAGAAATGAGTTGATTAAATTCGGCATTTAACCTAATATTATTTTCTTCTTTTATAACCGTTAATTCTTGATTAACATGATTTAAAACCGCCAATGGAATGCTGTTTTTTAATATTAATTTATGCAATCTATATACCCCATTTTTTTTTTCAAAAAGTTCTTTTGATTTATAGTAAAATCCTATAAGTTCTTCTCGAATTCCATCAATAATATCTTTCGTACTTCCAAGGGTTTTATTCGTATACAGGTCTCTATCGTCATCAATAACGGTTGCTAACCTCCCACTAAAATTAATATCTGTCGCCTTGGTAAACTTATAATTGGTAAGCTTTATAAAGTGTTTTGGCAAATCGCCATATGAAAAATCATTGTGTTGAATGGCATTGTTCTTAATAAGAGCCAATCCTTTTTCTCCTAATTCTTTAAAGCTATTTTCAATCTTTTTATTTTCTAATTTCAGCTTCTTGTTTAGCACTAAAAAATCATCAACTGATTTGCTCGACAACTTCCTAAACTGTTTAACATCATCTTCATTGAGTAAGATTTTAGCAAATTCATTAAGCTCCCGAGAAATATCCCAAGATTTGTCATCATCTATTTTATCTAAAGAAAAATCGATTAATAATTTGGTGATTTTCTTATCTGATCCAATTTTAGAAATCAACACATCTACCGCTTCATTAAGCAAAGAAACGGCATCCATTTCTACCTCGAAATTGATTGACAAACCTAAGTCAAAAGCAAAACTCCGAATAATTTTATAGGTAAAACTATCGATTGTTGTAATTGAGAACGCAGAATAATTTTGAAGAATTACATTAAAAATTTTTTCACTCCTTAATCTAATTGTTTCGCGATCTAATGTTGTTTCATTCAAAATATCCGATAAAATAATAGTGGTTTCTCCCTTAGAAAATGCTTCCAAATTTTCTAAGACACGCTCCTTCATTTCGGCAGCAGCTTTGTTAGTAAAAGTAATTGCTAATATCTTTTGAAAGTGAAAAATATTTTCTGATTGAAGTAAAATTTTCAAATACTCTTTAACAAGCGTAAATGTTTTTCCACTTCCGGCAGAAGCGTTGTACACGAGAAAATTGGCGGATGATTGCACAGGATATTTTCTTGCAAAATAGTTTTTTTCCGCAGAAGAAAAAAGGATAATCAGGCTATACTTTTTTGAGCTAGGAGAAAATTATCAACGAAACTTAGCCACAAAAAAAAACCTCTAGATAAATACAATCTTATCCTAAACCCACATCTAGAGCCATCATCACGATAAATCCGCCGATAAAACCAAGTGTTGCAATGTCTGTATATTTATCTTGTTGAGTTTCTGGAATTACCTCTTCTACCACCACAAAAATCATTGCACCTGCCGCAAAAGCCAAAGCATAAGGTAAAATAGGGGTGAAAAATGAAACCGCAACCGCTCCAAAAACGGCAGCAATGGGCTCTACAACCGCCGAAAGTTGCCCATACCAAAAGCTTTTTAGACGGCTAACTCCTTGTCTTCTTAATGGCATGGCAACAGCAAATCCTTCTGGAAAGTTCTGAATACCAATACCAATTGCCAAAGAAATTGCAGCGATAATCATTTCAGTTTGTTCCGCACCTACTAAAGTAGAAGCAGCACCAAATAAGACTCCCACAGCTAATCCTTCAGGAATATTATGCAAGGTAATTGCCAAAACCAATAAGGTGGTTTTGTGCCAGCTTGTTTTCACTCCTTCTTTTTCACTTTCTTTAAAGTTAATATGTAAATGGGGTAAAATCTTATCCATCCCAAATAAGGACAAAGCTCCTAAGGCAAAGCCAATCGATGCTGGCAACACTTTTAAAAACCCTTCTCCCGGACTATTTTCTATTGCCGGGGCAAGCAAACTCCAAAAACTTGCTGCAACCATCACACCTCCCGTAAAACCCAACATACCATCTAAAACAGCTCTATTCATCTTCTTAAAAAAGAAAACTAAACTTGCTCCTAAAGCGGTTAATCCCCAAGTAAAAAGTGAAGCATAAAATGCAGCTAAAATGGGTTGTTCTTTTGCAAATGCCACTAATTGGTCAAATAGGCTCATTGTCTTTGTAAGTATAAATTATTTGCTATTTTTTTTGATATTGACATTTTTTTATTGTCTATTTTAATAGAGAAAGAATTGTCAAATGGCTCTTTTTCTAAAATGGTAATTTCCTTTCCTAATGCAATTTCTTTTTTGTCAAGAAACTTTAAAAACTCCGATGAACTGTCTTTTACCCCCACACAAATTCCTTTTTCATTTTTCCCAAAAGTGGCTAGTAAACTTTTTTCCATTTTTGGAGAGTTTCCATACTTATCTGGAATGGGATCTCCATGGGGATCATGTGTAGGAAAGCTCAAAAAAACATCCATCTCATCAATTAATTTTGTAGATTTTATATGTTCTAATTGTTCGGCAACCTCATGCACTTCATCCCAAGAAAAATTCAACTTTTCAAGTAAAAAAACCTCCCATAATCGGTGCTTTCTTATAATATTTGCAGCTGTTTTCCTGCCAAAATCGGTTAGCAATACTCCTTGATATTTTTTGTAAATCAGCACTTTTTTATCTGCTAATTTTTTAACCATGTCTGTTACAGAAGGTGGCTTTGTTTCTAATTTTTCTGCGATTGAATTGGTGCTAACCTCACTTTTAGAAATCACTTCTAACTGATAAATAGCCTTTAAATAATTTTCTTCAGATTGACTTAACATACGTGTTTGATTTCAGCACAAATATACTTTTTTTTCGTGATATAAATAACTTTTTTAGACAAGACTAAAAATATTATTTATATTTGCACATATTAAATTTAAATTAATGAAAAACATAATTAAAAAAACCCTTCCCTTTATTCTATTCGCCCCTTTTATGGGTACTACATTGGGTCAAAACAATACAATTTCGGGGAACATCACCTCATTCGGGGAGCCTTTAGAATTCGTAAATGTTTATTTTAAAAAAATAAATCGAGGCACAACAACAAATTCGAAAGGTTTTTATGAGTTAAAAAATATTCCTTCAGGGGATCAAGCAATGGTCATTAGCAGCTTAGGTTTTAAGACTCAAAAAGTAAAAATAACTTTTACACAAAATCAAAACATCTACAAAAACATCTTATTACAAGAAGATAATACCTTAGATGAAATTGTTATTTCAGGAACGTTAAAACCTGTAAAAAAACTAGAAAGCCCCGTTCCCGTGGAAGTATACAGTAAATCTTTTTTTAAGAAGAATCCAACACCCTCAATTTTTGAATCGTTGCAAAATATAAATGGCATTAGGCCCCAATTAAATTGTAATGTTTGTAATACAGGAGATATTCATATAAATGGTTTAGAAGGTCCTTACACCTTTGTTTTAATTGACGGAATGCCAATCGTGAGTGGGCTTTCTACTGTTTATGGATTAACAGGAATCCCTCAGGCATTAATAGAACGTGTGGAAGTTGTAAAAGGACCGGCCTCAACCTTATATGGTTCTGAGGCTGTTGGGGGTGTCATAAACATCATCACAGTAAAACCTTCAAATAGCCCTGATTTAGCAACAGATACATTTGCGAGTTCATGGGGCGAGGTAAATCTAGATATTGGCCTACGCTATCAACTCTCTAAAAATAAACAAGGTCTCTTAGGAGTTAATTATTTTAACTATCAAAATCGTATAGACAATAATAAAGACGGGTTTACAGATTTAACATTGCAAAGTAGAATTTCAATTTTCAACAAATTAAATTTTGAACGCAAAAACAACAAAGTTTTTACATTTGCGTTAAGGTATCTTTATGAAGATCGTTGGGGAGGAGAAACCAATTGGAACAAAAGTTTTAGAGGAACCAATCAAGTATATGGAGAAAGCATCTACACAAACAGGTGGGAAACTTTTGGGACCTATCAATTACCTACTTCAGAAAACATCAATTTTCAATTTAGCGCCAATGGCCACTTTCAAGATTCCTTTTATGGAACAGACCAGTATGACGCCGATCAATTTATTGCTTTTGGCCAATTTATTTATGATAAAACCATCCACAAAAATCATGATCTTTTAATCGGTATCGCTTATCGATATACTTTTTATGATGATAATACCTTTGCAACCTTAGCCCAAGACGGAAAAACTACTCAGCCGTCTATTTCGCATTTACCAGGATTTTTTGCCCAAAATGAAATACGTTTAAATCAACAAAATAAATTGCTTTTAGGTTTTCGTTTTGATTACAACAGCTTGCATGGCAGTATCTTTTCCCCAAGAATAAACTATAAATGGAACTCAAAAGACAAGACTAATATTTTTAGGTTTAGTGCTGGAAACGGGTTTAGAGTAGCCAATGTCTTTACAGAAGATCATGCTGCATTAACTGGAGCCAGAGAAATCGAATTTCAAGGCGCATTATCCCCAGAGACTTCATGGAATGGAAATATAAATTATGTAAAAAAAATAACCACAAGTTCTTCTTTTATTACTCTAGACGCTAGTGCTTTTTACACCTATTTCAACAACAGAATTTTGCCTGATTATGAAACAGATCCCAACAAGATTATTTATGCAAATCTTAACGGATTTTCTGTATCTAAAGGAATCTCATTAACTACTGATATCGCTTTTCAAAACGGGTTAGCCATCAACGCAGGTGCAACATTAATGGATGTTTCAATTACAGAAAACAACATAAAAAAAAGACAATTATTAACCGAAAGTTTTAGTGGTGTTTGGAGTATTTCTTATCGATTTATAAGCAGCAAACTAATTCTTGATTATACAGGAAACATCTACGGTCCAATGAGATTGCCATTAATTAGTAGCACAGACCCAAGAGCCAAATTTTCGCCTTGGTATAGCATTCAAAACATACAACTAACCAAGAAGTTTGGAAATAGTTGGGAGATTTATGGCGGTATAAAAAACTTTTTAAACTTTACTCCCGCTGCAAATAGCATTTCAAGAGCATTTGACCCTTTCGATAAAGCCGTTGAGTTTGACCAAAACGGGCAGGCCATAGCAACTTCAAACAACCCAAACGCATTAACATTTGATCCTAGTTATGTATATGCTTCTAACCAAGGAATACGAACCTTTTTAGGAGTGCGTTACACGCTATTCTAATTACAAATTATGAAAAAAATTTTTCAACTATTTTTTCTTTTTTCAGCTATTTGTATCCCTGCTCAAGATAGAAATGCTTTAAAGATTGTTTCATTTACAGAAGTAGAACAGCTTCAAAATACCCTGCCAAAACCAATGATTATTTTCATCTACACAGATTGGTGCAAGAGTTGTCATCAAATGGAAAAAAGCACATTTGGAAATGAGAAAGTAATTTCGCTCTTAAATAAGTCGTTTTACTTTATCAAACTTAATGGTGAAGAAAAAAAAGATATCCAATTTTTAAGAAAAACTTTCGTTTTTAAACCTTCGGGAAGTAATACAGGCATGCATCAATTAGCCAAAGAACTAGGAAGAATTAATCATAGATTGAGTTATCCAACAACAACTATTTTAGATCGAGACTTTAAAATTGTTCTACAATTAAAAGGGCTTATCAATAAAACAAATATGTCATCTATTTTGGAGGCCACAAATAAACACTACTAATTCTAACTAACATTTTACACCCTGAAAAAGAACCTAGTGAACTCTAAACTAAACAATATTTTTTCTTTGTCCCATCATTTAAACTGTAACTACTCCCCTTTATTATCGCCACCCCCTCTTGTTCCTAAGTCTTAACACTACTGATCTTGAAGATAAACTATAGACCAACCCTGCAGATAATTGCGAATGAGAAGCCATACCAATCTGAGTTTCTGAAATATTTTTATAAGTCCTTTGGGCACTAATACCCAAACGATTTGTAAGCCAAAAGGTAACTCCAATCGTGATATTAAAAGAAACACTAGAAGAACTGCCTTCAAGGGTACTCGCGCCACCGATAGTGCCACCTCCAATAGCTACATAAGGAACAAGATTATAATCTGACAGATTAAAATCGTACCTCAAGTCTCCATCAAATGAGAAGTAACTAAATGAGTTCGTAACCACCCCATCAAACTCCCTAAATACACTTTTACTAACTCTTGCATCTATGCTAAAACCTCCAAGCAAATAACGAGAGACATTCATGGTAGCCTGAACATTAAATCTTTCTTTTAAACTCGCCCCTTCATCACCTAAGTTAACAAGAGACCCACTAAGACCCACTGCCCAAGGACTCTCTTCATTTTGTGCACCAACAGCAAATATATTTAAAAAAAAAAATGTAAATACTAATAATAACTTTTTCATACGCTCAAAGATAATTAAAATACTGATTAGAAGTAAAATCAAAACTTATCAAGAAACTATTGTTGATTTTGAAATCCTTTTAAAGATATATTAATGAATAAAGTTTAAATGATATAAAGTAATAAAAGGCATCCTGCAGAAATAAATGATTTATTGAGCTAATAAGCGAAAATTGCTAAGAATTACAAATAAACACACCTTTTAAAAAAGCATTTACAAGGGATGTTTTATAAGATAAAACCCTATTAATTATTACGTAGGCAGATAAAATTAACAGAAATTTCCCTGAAAAGTCATACCCAAAGTCTTCTGCGAGTAGATCTTGTTCCAAAACTATAAACGAGACCAAAACTTGCATATACATGCGAACGTTGACTTTGAAATCTTTGATCAAAAAACTTATACATCGCTTGAATATTAAATCCTATTTTAGAACTGAACCAAAAAGTATTTCCATTCCAACATCTAAGGTAAGTGTTGGTCTTAATGCACTAATTAAACTTCCCCCAATGAGCACATAGGGTACTACCATCTTATTGGTCTCTCCAAAATCATAACGCATAAGTCCATCGAAAGTGATGTAGTTCGCATCTTCAAATAAAGTCATAGATAATCCGCCATCAAAAGTAAGTCAATAAAACATGTATCTTGAAATGTTTAGACGAGGAGTTTGATAGCTATATCTACCTGTCTCTATGATCATATGTTTATCTCCATAATCTAAACCCGCAATACTAATTCCAGCAGACCATTTAGAGATTTCATCTTTTGAAAATTGGCCAAACGAAGCAGCAACGCAAAGGGACAAAAAAACAACAGTAAGAATCTCTTTTCTCATCATATAGGGAATTGATGAATATGAAGTTAATAACCATTATGTGTCAAAACTATCATTAATTTTAAGATATTCTAATTAAAGATTCATTTTTTTAGTTGATAGAAGTACATTTGCTAAAATTATTAGGCGTTGAGTAAACAAACGATTATAAATCAATATGAAAAATCTGCCAAAACGCAGCAGATATCTAAAGAGATTCAAAAAGATAAAACCCATTTTCAAATCCCGAATTTGGTGGGATCTTCATTGTCTTTTGTTATTTCAGAAACTTTTAAAAAAGCACAAAAACCGTATCTATTAATTTTTAACGACAAGGAAGAAGCGGCCTATCATTTAAACGATTTAGAACAATTATTAAATGACAAAGATGTGTTGTTTTATCCAGGCTCTTATCGAAGGCCTTATCAAATTGAAGAGACAGACAATGCCAATATTTTGTTGCGTTCAGAAGTACTAAACAGAATAAAGTCGAAAAAAAAACCAGCCATAATTGTTACCTATCCCACCGCATTATTTGAAAAAGTAATAACCAAAAAAGAACTCGAAAAAAACACCCTAAAAATCACAGTCGGCGATAATTTATCGCTTGATTTTGTAAACGAAATACTATTTGAATATAAATTTAAACGTGTTGATTTCACCACCCAACCCGGTGAATTTTCTGTTCGAGGAGGCATCATTGATGTATTTTCTTATTCCAATAATGAACCTTATCGAATTGAATTTTTTGGTGATGAAATAGACAGTATTAGAACTTTTGATGTTGCCACCCAGCTTTCTACAGAGAAATTGAAAAAAGTGAGTATTATGCCAAATGTTGAGAACAAATTATCGCACGAACCTCTAGACTTAGTACAAGACAACGTTCGCGAAAGTTTCTTAACCTATATTGCAAATAATACCATTGTTTTCACCAAGAATGAAGAATTGCTTTTTGGCAGTTTAGACAAATTCTATGACAAAGCAAAAGAAGCTTTTTATGAATTATCGAAAGAACTCAATCATGCAAAACCTCACGAATTATTTTGTGATGGAAATTATCTTAAAAATGAATTAACCCATTTCACTAAAGTACAAATTATAAACACACGGCATACAGCATTGACTGCCACACCCGATTCACCTCACAATACTTCACAAGGTGTACTTGTAAAATATCAAACGCATCCACAACCCTCGTTTAACAAACAATTTGAATTACTTATAAAAAACTTAAATGAGTTTTCTAATAAAGGGTTTACCAATTATATTTTCTGTGACAACGAAAAACAAGCCCAACGCTTTCATGATATTTTTGATGATCACAAGGAAGAGGTGAAATATGAAACTATTGTTTTTTCCTTATACCAAGGGTTTGTAGATTTAGATGAGAAAATTGTTTGCTATACAGATCATCAAATTTTCGAACGTTATCATAAGTTTCGTTTAAAAAACGGATATGAAAAAAAGCAATCAATTACGTTAAAAGAAATCACGAGTTTAGAAATTGGCGACTATGTGACACATATAGATCATGGAATTGGAAAATTTGGTGGTTTACAAAAGATTGATGTTGAAGGCAAAAAACAAGAAGCAATCAAACTTTTTTATGGAGACAGGGACCTCTTATATGTAAGTATTCATTCACTTCACAAAATTTCAAAATTTAATGGGAAAGATGGAAAAACGCCAAAGATTTACAAGTTAGGTTCTGGCGCTTGGAAAAAAATTAAACAAAAAACCAAAGCTAGAGTAAAACATATTGCATTTAATTTAATTCAATTATATGCAAAGAGAAGATTGGAAAAAGGATTTGCTTTTGGGCCAGACACCCACATGCAGCACGAGTTAGAAGCTAGTTTTATTTATGAAGACACCCCAGACCAATTTACCGCAACTCAAGATGTAAAAACAGACATGGAAAAAGAGCAACCGATGGATAGATTGGTCTGTGGTGATGTTGGTTTTGGAAAAACAGAAGTGGCTATTAGAGCCGCCTTTAAAGCAGTAGATAATGGAAAACAAGTGGCTATTTTAGTTCCAACTACTATTTTGGCTTTTCAGCATTTTAAAACTTTTACGGAACGACTGTCAGATTTCCCTATTAAAATAGAATATTTAAACCGATTTAGAACTGCAAAACAAAAAACAGCCACCATTGAAGGGGTGAATAACGGAAGTGTAGATATTATTATTGGAACCCACCAATTGACAAATCAACGCATCAAATTTAAAAATTTAGGGTTATTAGTCATCGATGAAGAGCAAAAATTTGGTGTTGGTGTAAAAGACAAGCTAAAAATGCTTAAAGAAAATGTAGACACCTTAACCTTAACGGCAACACCCATTCCAAGAACTTTACAATTTAGTTTAATGGCCGCAAGAGATTTATCGGTAATTTCTACCCCGCCACCAAACCGATACCCCATAGAAACCAATGTCATTCGCTTTAGTGAAGAAATTGTGAGAGATGCTATTTCTTACGAAATTTCTAGAGGTGGACAAGTGTTTTTTATTCATAATCGAATTGAAAACATTAAAGAAGTTGCTGGTTTAATTCAACGTTTAATACCCAACGCAACCATTGGTGTAGGACATGGCCAAATGGAAGGAAAAAAACTTGAGGAATTAATGCTGAAATTTATGAATAATGAATTTGATGTATTAGTCTCTACGACCATTGTTGAAAGTGGTTTGGATGTACCCAACGCAAACACCATTTTTATTAATAACGCCAATAATTTTGGGTTGTCTGATTTGCACCAGATGCGAGGAAGAGTAGGACGTTCGAACAAAAAAGCATTTAGTTATTTTATAACGCCACCTTATCATATGATGACCGATGCTGCAAGAAAACGAATTCAAGCCTTGGAGTTATTTTCTGATTTAGGGAGTGGTATTAATATTGCCATGAAAGATTTGGAAATTCGTGGAGCTGGAGATCTATTGGGCGGTGAACAAAGTGGTTTTATAAACGATATTGGTTTTGAAACCTATCAAAAGATTCTCAATGAGGCTATTGAAGAGTTAAAAGAAAATGAATTTAAAGAACTCTACCCACAAGATAACGCCAAACCAAAAGAATTTGTAAAAGAAGTAACGATTGATACCGATTTTGAAATTCTTTTTCCAGACAACTACATCAATTCTATTACTGAAAGATTGAATTTATACAACGAATTGGGAAATTTAAAGACCGAAGGCGAATTAAAGCAATTTGAAACAAAATTAATAGACAGGTTTGGAAAAATTCCAAAACAGACGCTTGATTTATTAGACTCCGTTAGAATAAAATGGCTAGCAAAAAAAGTAGGTTTAGAAAAAGTAATTCTAAAACAGAAACGAATGATAGGCTATTTTGTTTCCGATCAACAGAGTGAGTTTTATAAAACAGATCGTTTTACAAATGTTTTAAAATATGTACAATCCAACCCTAAAACATCGGTAATGAAAGAGAAAGAAACTAAAAACGGATTGCGATTACTCATCACATTTATTCGAATTGACTCGGTAAAAACAGCCATGGAAACCTTAACTAAGATTTAAATTCCCCTAAGAAACGTCTGATTGCGTATTGCATAGAGCAAGCGCTATTCTGCATCAAAGGCAATACAATAAACTCTGTGAGACCTGTTTATTTATGAATGAATAAACCACTCAATCGCTTTACAGCTATTTTTAATAAAAAGAGAAAATCATTGAGCACTACTTAAGAACATAAAAATGAAAAACTCACATCTAAAAAATCTTTCTGGTTTAATTTTAGCTACTTTATTTATTAGCACTTCAGGTGTTTTAGGTAAATATATCGCGATGCCATCTGAAGTAATTGTTTGGTTTCGATCTGCTTTTGCCGCCGTTTTTTTATATCTGTTTTGTAGATTTAAAAAAATAGATTTAGAAATAAAATCAAAAAAAGACCTTACTCCTTTTGTTATTTCTGCGCTTTTTATGGCTGCCCATTGGATTACCTATTTTTATGCATTAAAACTATCTAATGTTGCTTTAGGGATGTTGTCTTTGTTTACTTTTCCAATTATTACAGCACTTTTAGAACCTTTGTTTATAAAAACGAAATTCAACCCAGTTCATCTGGTTTTAGGCATTTTGGTTTTAGTCGGTATTTATATTCTTGCGCCAGCATTCAACTTAGAAAACTCCCACTTAAAAGGATTGCTATTTGGTCTTTTTTCTGCACTTTGCTATGCTATTAGAATTTTAATTTTAAAACAACATATTGTAAATTACAATGGAACGTTACTTATGTTTTATCAGACATTAATCATTACCATTTGTTTGTTTCCTGTACTCTTCTTCATGGACCTGTCTGGGTTTATAAGTCAGTTTCCATATTTAGTACTCATTGCTTTTTTAACCACAGCGATTGGCCATAGCCTAATGGTACATTCTCTCAATTATTTTTCGGTTTCTACAGCGAGTATTATAAGTAGCATTCAACCTATTTTTGGCATTATTATTGCCTTTTTAGTAATGAATGAAATACCAACTTTTAACACCTATATTGGGGGTTCTTTAATTTTACTTACGGTGGTTATCGAAAGCATTCGAAGTAGTAAACAATAGTTATTTCACAAAAACATCTTGATAATTCCTTTTCACAAAATTTAAAGCCGTTTCTACAATTTCGCCCATATTAGCACATTTTTTAAACTCGAGATCGTGTGTGAAATCTTGAATCTGTTTTTTTAACATCTCTACATTCTTAGGGAAAGAGATTTCGTCATTTTTCATACAATAAATTAAATGTTTCGTTCTATCGGGAGAGCTTAGCATTCTTTTTGCTACGATTGAGCGTTCCTCTACTTTGTATTGTTCAATCGAAGACTGTTGGAGCTTCTTTCCAACCATTTCTACCATTGGGAAATTCTCTTTAAAAAACTGCGGGAAATACACTTTAAAATGACCTTCAAAAGATTGTTGGTCAAAGTCAATAGCCCTAATCTTATAAACAATATGATTAAAATCGTGTGTAGGTACAATCACATAATTATACGAACGCATATCGCCTAAAAGACGAATTGTACAACGTTCATTAAACTTAACAAACTCCTTTGCAAGTTGAGCCTTTTCTGATTCGGTACATTTTGGCAGAAAATATCGTATAAAATCATCCCCGGGAATACCTGTAATGTGTTCTTCGATTAAGGTGTCTTTATACACTAAAAAGTTTAAATTGTCTGGAGACAAAATATGCTCTAATTCTAACCCATAAACCCGAGAAGCATCTGCCTTTTTTATATAAAAGTAGGTAAAGTTATCATTTAAAATATTTCTAATTTTTATTCGAAAAGGTTTCGTGTTACCAAATGTGCAATAATCAATGGCATCTATGTTTAAATACTTAATTGTATCTTCATTTCCATTGGAATGCAAAATGGTATAGGCTTTTTTTAAACTCAAGTCAATTTCTTCTCTGTCAAAATCAGAATAATACGTTCGTACCCAAAGAGTGTCTTGATCATATTTATCATTCACCACCACAGACCCCTTAAACCTCATTAAATCATCGTAAAAGACAGGAATCTTGATATTTCTACTATGCTCAATTAGATAAAAATTTAATTGTTCACTTATAGGGAAAGTTGGTTTTTTTTTATAGATTAATTTCTCTTCGGATGACATATATGATTAAATATTTTTTCAAAAATAAGTATAAGTTAGGCAACTTCAAATAACTTTCCCGGTAAAGGCTTTAAAACACCTTTCATTTCCATTTGCAACAAGATCCCAGAAATTTTATAAATAGGGATATTACAATGCAAGGCAATGATATCGATCAACTGCTTTTCATTATTTAGCAGAAAATCATATATTTTTTTTTCCTCAGAATTTAAATCAACAAATAGTTGTTTCTGAATGGGCTTTTTATCTGTTTTTGACAAATCCCAATTTAGCATTTTTACCACATCTTCGGCAGAGGTTAAAAGCGCTGCTTTGTTATTCTTAATAAGGTTGTTACAGCCCACACTAAGCAAGTCTATTGTTTTTCCTGGCACTGCCAACACCTCTTTGTCATAAGAATTAGCAATATCTGCAGTTACTAAAGACCCTCCCTTTGCTGCAGATTCAATAATAATGGTAGCCTTAGATATTCCTGCAACAATTCTATTTCGTTTTAAAAAATTTTCTCTTAGCGGAATTTCATCATGCCAAAACTCTGTAATAAAACCCCCATTTTCCATAAGTTGCTGCACATATTTTTTATGACTCTTTGGATACATATGTTCAAAACCATGTGCTAATACGGCAATGGTTTGCAGGTTGTTTTTCATAGCTGCTTTGTGGGCACAGATATCTACTCCGTAAGCAAATCCACTAACAATTATTGGATTGTATGCCGCTAAATCTTTAATGAATTGATTGCAAAAATCTCGGCCATAATGGGTCATATTTCTTGTGCCAACAATAGAAATTATTTTTTTACTTGACATTGCAATGTTTCCTTCTTTAAAAATAAGAATTGGAGAATCAATGCAATGTTGTAGGTCAAAAGGATAGTCATTCTCTAAAAAATAAGAAAATTGAATCTGGTTTTTGCTAATATAATCAAGTTCCTTTTGGGCAGATTTCAAATTCTGAACATCAAATAAATGCTTTATAATATGGTTTCCAATACCATTAATTTTTTGAAGATTTACCGACTTTTCCTTAAATATTTGTTCTACATCTCCGGTAGCAGCAATCAATTTTTTGGCAAAAATAGTCCCTACAGCTCTAGATTTTTGTAACCGTAAAATTGCCAATAACTTTTCCTGTGTCAAAACGCAACAATTTGATTCTCAAGATACAAATTATTTGTTGATAAATTTTAAGGTCTAAGCAGCCTTTTACTCTTAAAATTTATATATTTGTTATTATGACCTTAGCAAACTACATTACCGATTTATTATATAGATACGATTGCGTAATTGTTCCAAATTTCGGTGGTTTTGTAACCAACAAGTTAGGGGCAAGAGTAAATCAGATCACCCACTCTTTTTCTCCACCAGCCAAACAAATTACCTTTAACGCTCATTTAAAACACAATGACGGCTTATTGGCAAATTATATAGCTAAATCTGAAAATATTTCTTTTCAGGAAGCAAACAGGAAAATTGCCAACGAAATATTTTCTTGGGATAAAAAATTAAAAACAGAAACGCTTGTTCTTAATCATATTGGACAATTCTCTTTAAACAAGGATCAACAAATTATTTTTGAACCCAATGCCTCCATAAATTATTTAACAGACTCCTTTGGTTTATCCTCATTTCAAGCGCCTACAATAAAAAGAAATCAGCAGAAATCGATTCCTATTCAAACGGCTCCAAAAGAAAGATCTATTCCAACTTTTATAAAATATGCCGCAGCTGCTGCCATTTTATTAATCATCGGAACTTTTGGTTTTAAGACACACAAAGAAAATCAGGAAAAAGCATTCTTTGAGAATCAAGAAAAAGTGTTAGAAAAAAAAATACAATCTGCCACCTTTATTATTTCGAATCCACTACCTACTATTGAATTAACGGTATCAAAAACAACTCCGAAACCTTTTCATATTATTGCAGGTGCTTTTCAATTTCCAGAAAATGCAGATAGAAAACGAACAGCATTAATTGTAGAAGGATTTAAAGCGAAAATTCTAGGAGTTAATAAATGGGGGTTAACACAAGTTACGTTTGACAGTTTTGAAAACCGCACAGATGCTCTTAAAAAATTAAAGGAAATCAGAAAAAACATTTCTAAAGATGCCTGGATTTTAACTAAAAGAGTTAACTAAGACCTCTTTTTCTTATCCTTTATCATTATCTGCATGTGAATCTTTATATTTGCAAAAAATTTATTGATGAAAACAAAAACCCCCAAAGAATCATTAACTACACTTACCGATTTAGTTTTACCTGGAGAAACCAATTATTTAGATAATCTTTTTGGGGGTGAATTATTAGCTAGAATGGACAGAGCCTGCAGCATTGCGGCCCGAAGACATTCAAGAAGAATTGTAGTTACTGCCTCTGTAAATCATGTTGCTTTTAATAAATCTGTTCCTGTGGGAAGTGTTGTAACGGTAGAAGCCAAAGTATCTCGGGCTTTTAAAACATCTATGGAAATCTATGTAGATGTATGGATTGAAGACAGACAATCTGGCTCAAAAACTAAAGTCAATGAAGGAATCTATACCTTTGTTGCGGTTGATGAAACAGGTAAGCCAATTGAAATTGCACAAATTAGTCCAGAAACCGATTTAGAAAAAGAACGCTATGAAGGTGCATTGCGCAGAAAACAACTCAGTTTAATTCTAGCAGGAAAATTGCATCCTAATGAAGCCACCGAGCTAAAGGCATTATTTACAAACTAATAAAAAGGGAATGAATCTTTCAGAAATTAGACTTTTAGAGACTTTAATTATTATTCTATTAGTAATTGTGGTTCGATTACTTACCTACAAATCTTTAAAGAAGATTCAGGAAAAATTTGGTTTTCAAAAAGCACGAATTTTAATTATTAAAAAAATTTTATCGATTGTATTTTATATCAGTTCTATTATTGTTATTTCCTTTATTTGGGGGGTAGAGGAAAAGGAATTACTCCTCTTTATCTCCTCATTCTTAACTATTTTAGGAATTGCTTTTTTTGCCCAATGGTCTATTTTATCAAACATAACAGCAAGTTTAATTTTGTATTTTAGTTATCCTATAAAAATTGGAGATACGGTGACCATAATGGAAAAAGACTATGACATTTCTGGGAAAATAATGGATATTGGTGCATTTTTCATGACCTTAAAAACAGTAAATAACGAATATATTACCATCCCTAACTCTGTAATCTTACAGAAAATGATTCGGTTTAAATAACTGAAACTAAAATTAACTAAAAAAATAAGGCATTTATTTATTTGGCAAGGTATTGCCTCAAAAAGCAATTACTGTTTTAGAATCCATAAAGCAGGATTTAATCTTGTCGCATTTTTAAAAAGCACAAAAATTAATTTTGTTTTCCCTGTAACTTTATCGGTAAAAATTTCTCCTAACTCTTGACCCGTTCTTATCGTATCGCCATTTTTAACATATACGTTTTCTAAGTTATTATAGGCCGTAATATAATTTCCATGCCTAACCAAGACATTTTTCCTTCCCTCGGAAGTTATTAAGACATTTAAGACTTCGCCATTAAAAACGGATTGTGCCTTCCCCCCCTTGTCTGTCACAATATGCAAACCAGTACTATTTATTGTAATTCCCCCTAAAGTTGGATGGGCTTGATTCCCAAATCTTCGTGTCACCAAACCCGATTTTACAGGCCAAGGAAGCTTTCCTTTATTCAATTCAAAATTTACTGCCAAGGCCTTTGCTTCTGGACTTAGAATAAATCCATTGGATTTTTTTGACCCCTTTTTAGCATTCGCTTTTGCAATTTCTTCTTTAATTAATTTATCAATTTTTCCTGCAATAAAAGCTTCGTCTTTCTGCTTCTTTTTAAGTTCTATTACATACTTTTTTTCTTTCTTTTTGATCAAAGAAACTAATACTTCTTGAATGTTTTTATCGGCCTCAATTTGTTTCTTTTGATCTCTTTCTACCGCAATTAATGTGTCTTTTAGTTGTTTTTGAAATTCTAAAGAATCATTCATCTTCGTAAACACCCCTGTTTGAATCGCAATTTCTTCTCCTTGCTTTTTTCTATAAGAAGTATATTGATTCATATACTGTAACCGCTTGTATGCCTGATGAAAATTCTGAGAAGAAAACAAAAACATTGCTCTACTTTGTTGAGATTTGCTCTTATACGATTTATAAATCATCGCGGCATAATCTGCTTTTAAGGCATTTAACTTTTTAGTAAAATCGTTAATTTTTTGTTGATTTGCATTAATTTCTTTCAGCAAAATTGCCGCTTCTAAATTGATTGTCTTAATTAGTTTTTCTCTAACTTCAATCTTCTGATTGATGTCTTTTAGATTTTCTAAGACATTTTTTTCCTTTTTTTGGGTTTCAAAAAGCAAGCTATTTACTTGTTTTATTTCAGTTTTAAGTTTTTTTCGTTCTGCTTCTAGCTGTTTTCTGGTTTGCCCATAAGTCAAGGCACACGAACCTATTAAAAAATAAAAAAACAAAATAGAAATATTCTTAGCCATTACATATCGATTCTTTTGTAGCTTGGAGGTGCATGATGAGAAAAATCTAATTCTTTATTAAATTCTACATCTCTATAATCAAGAGAAATTTTTGTTGATTTAGATCTTTCTTTTGCCAAAATATCAATATTTTTCGGGATCATCACCTTGTCTTTTTCAAAATAATTGCTGTATGAAATCTCTAAAATTTGTTCTTTCTCTGAGTTCCTTAAAAATTGAGTATCCAATTTAAAGTTTACAGGATTTACCGCAAACAAAGCAGCAAACAGATCTACTTGAACCTTTGGTGTTAAAACATATGAGTTAGCAATAATCTCGGTCGTAAAATCATTGTTTTTCATATCAAAGACCGCTTGCCCTAACAACATATTTTGCAACTGCGTAAAGCTAATATTAACGCCTAATAACTTTGTCAAAACAGAAAAATCGGTTTCAAAAAAATCCTTTTTATAAGGGGAATAATAACTCACCGTTGTTGGGGTGATTTTTATTCTAAAAACGGTAATAAACTTGGTGCCTTTCATCCAAATTACTTCGTCTTTTTTTATTTTTAATTGTACCCTAAAGCTCTCATTTAATTTTCCATCATCATAGGAAACCTTTAATTTAGCTTCCAATGTTTTTTTATCAAAATCAACTGACAAATGTTTTCTAACAATGCGTTTTGATGACATTTCTTTCACAGCATCATCGGCATCAGTGAAAACTTTATTAGACTTACAGGATCCAAAGATTAGTAAAAAAAAGATTAAATATCTTAGAATTTTCATATTATAATTTAAGTTTTCTTGCGCGCTCCCTATATTGCTTTCCTAGTTTTTCATTTCCAATTCCTTCGTATGAAATAGCTATTTGCTCATAAAAATTTGCTTCCATTTGGTTCTCAATAACAAAATCAATACCACTTTCAAGAATTTTTAAAGCTTCTTTATAAGATCCTTGCTTATTTAATGCAGTTCCATAGATCAAAGAAACAAAAGGTTGTGCAGGAAACAAAGAAACCCCTTGATTACTATATTTAAAAAGGGCTTCTTGATTATTCTCTTCAACTGCCTTGCTTAAGAGTTTTTCTAAGTCCAAAAATGAGTTGGTTTCCTCAAAATTGGCAATAAATTCAAGAATCGTATTCCCCAACTCCCTTTTAGTTTCCTGCTCGGGCTCTATAGTCTTTAAATCCTCCTTCAATTTTATTAAATCACGAGACAATCCAATAGATTCCTCTAATTCATTGAGTAAAGAAATTGCTTTTTCATATTCGCTATTTTCCCAATATAAAGACACCAAATTATTAGCTTTCTTTGGGTCTATTTTTAAAACCCTTTCTTGAACTTTGATGGCTTCCTTATAGTTATTGTTTTTTTTATGAATTTCTGCCAAATGCAACAACATCCAAATATTATTAGGCTCTTGCAACAAGGCTCTATCTATATATTCTTTTGCTAAAAGCATATTATTAAGCAGTAAGTAATTTTTAGAAAACTCAAAAAATACCGAAATATTATTAGGTGAAATCTGATTGCAGTCTTCTAAATTTTCAATGGCTTTTTGATAATTTGTAATGGCTTTTTCTGATAAAGCATTGAAAAAAAATTCTTGAAATTTCAACTCCTTTTCTTCCGTGAAATCTTCTGCAACAGGAATGCTGTCTTGTGAAGAAATCGACAAAGAAAAAAGAAGAAAGAAGAAAGAGAAAAAAACTCGACTAAAACAATCAAATCTCTGCTCTTTTCCTCCACCTTGTTTCTTTATTCCAACGATCATTTATGTTAATTCTGAGTAATCACCAATACTCACAGAAGTATAGTTCCCATTGTATTTAGCATGATTTCCAATCATTGCATTGTCTAAATGAGCATTTGAAATCATTACATTTGTTTGAATCAAAGAATTTGTAATTGTAGAGTTTTCTACCACACTACTTTCTCCTATTGATACGAAAGGACCTATTTTGGTGTTTTTTAGAACTACATTTTCACCAACATAACAAGGTTGAATAATTTCTGAATTCTCTAAAACCACATCGTTAGCTACTAAATTAGTACCCTTTTTGTGCTCAAAGCCCAATACCTGTTTATTAGTATCAACCGTTGGGTCTTTCTTTCCACAATCCATCCAAACGTCTACTTGCCCCGGAATAAACTTCGCTCCTTTCACTTTTAATGATTCTAAGACTTCTGTAAATTGAAATTCTCCGGAAGGACGAATATCATGATCAATTAAATACTGAATTTCCTCTTTTAATTTATTTCCGTCTTTTAAATAATATATCCCTATAATGGCTAAATCAGAGACAAAGTCTTTTGGTTTCTCAACAAAATCGGTAATAAATCCATTTTCCAATTTAACCACTCCAAAAGCCGATGGATTATCTATTTTCTTTACCCAAATTGCGCCGTCCGCTTCGGCATCTAATGTGAAATCTGCTTTAAATAGCGTATCTGCAAAAGCAATAACGCAAGGACCACTTAACGATTCTTTCGCACAGTAAATTGCATGCGCAGTACCCATCGCTTCTTCCTGTACATACACAGATCCTTTTGCGCCTAATTCGGCTGCGATATCTAATAACTTTTGCTCTGTGTTTGAAGGAAATCCCTTTGCTGCTGGGCCAATAATAAAAGCAATTTCATCAATTTTTTGATTTACAACGGCAGTGATATCTTCAACCAATCTTTGTACAATAGGCCTTCCTGCAATCACCGTTAAAGGTTTTGGAATAGTAAGTGTATGTGGTCGCAAACGCGAGCCTATCCCCGCCATGGGTACAATAATCTTCATGTAGTTGTTGTTTTATTTGAGACATGCAATATACTGTTTATTCGGTTATTTGAAAAGGAATAATTGCTTTAAATCTCCCAATAAACACAGCGAAAAACATGCATATAGCGCCCTTTTTTTTTGACCTACGAAGAATTTAGCCCCTGCTATTCTCAAGACCAAAAGACTAAAAAATAAAAACATTTATAGCACTTTTTATGGAAGAAAAAAAATTCATAGATAAATTTATTTATTCAATTTAAAACCTAAGATTACACGCGGGTTTTTTGTTTCTTTGCAAGGAACATAAAAATCATCTTGTGAATTATTTATCAGTAGAAAATATTTCTAAATCATACGGAGAACGTGTTTTGTTTGAAGACATTTCTTTTGGAATCAGCAAAGACCAAAAAGTAGCTTTTGTTGCCAAAAATGGAAGCGGAAAAACATCCATATTAAACATTATAGCCGGTTTAGACACTTCAGATTCAGGTCAAGTGGTTAGCAGAAAGGATATTTCCATTGCATATTTAGCACAAAATACAGAATTAGATCCTAATTTAACCATTGAAGAGACTATTTTCTCTACCGATAATAAGATTTTATCTATTGTAAATCAATATGAAAGAGCCTTAAAAAACTTAGATGACACCGATGCTTACCAAGCTGCTTTTGAACTCATGGAACAAAACAATGCCTGGGATTTTGAAACACAATACAGGCAAATTTTATCTAAATTAAAGTTAGATAATTTAACCCTGAAAGTGGACACACTTTCTGGAGGACAAAAAAAACGTCTTTCCTTAGCCATTGTTTTAATTAGCAAACCCGATTTATTAATTCTTGATGAACCCACCAACCATTTAGATTTAGAAATGATCGAGTGGTTAGAGGCCTTTTTTGCTAAAGAAAAAATCACCCTGTTTATGGTTACGCATGACCGTTATTTTCTAGAACGCGTCTGCAACGAAATTGTAGAATTAGATGAGGGAAAACTTTATAAATACAAAGGAAATTACTCTTATTATTTAGAGAAAAAAGAAGAGCGAATTGCCTTAGAACACGTCACTACAGACAAAGCCAAAAACCTCTTTAAAAAAGAGTTGGAGTGGATGCGAAAGCAGCCAAAAGCAAGAACAACAAAATCAAAATCTCGTATTGAAGATTTTAATCAAATCAAAGAAAAAGCAGGCCAACGAAGAAAAGACCATAAAGTTCAGTTAGAAATTAATATGGAACGCTTAGGAAGTAAAATTTTAGAGCTTCATAAAGTCTATAAATCTTTTGGCAGTAAAAAGATTTTAGACGGGTTTGATTATGTTTTTAAACGGGGGGAACGCGTTGGAATTATTGGGAAAAACGGTACCGGAAAATCATCTTTCTTAAATCTTATCACTCAAAAAGCTCCTGTTGATGCAGGGAAAATTGCTTTGGGCGAAACTGTAAAGTTTGGCTACTATACGCAAACGGGTATTGTAGTAAAAGAAGGCCAAAAAGTGATTGAAGTGATCAAGGAGTTTGGCGAATTTATTCCGTTAAAAAAAGGACAAAAAATTTCAGCCTCTCAACTGTTAGAACGCTTTTTATTTGATAAAAAAAAGCAATATGATTTCGTAGAAAGACTCTCTGGAGGCGAGCAAAAACGCTTGTATTTATGTGCGGTTTTAATTCAGAACCCAAACTTCTTAATTTTAGATGAACCTACCAATGATTTAGATGTTGTTACACTAAATGTGCTAGAAAATTTCTTGTTAGATTTTCCAGGAAACCTATTAGTTGTTTCCCATGACCGCTATTTTATGGACAAAATTGTAGACGCCTTATTTGTTTTTAGGGGAGAGGGAATTGTAGAAAACTTTCCTGGTAATTATTCCGACTTTAGAAGTTATGACGATTCTAAATCCATAGAAATTGCCGAGGTAAAAACAGTAAAAAAAATTCAAAAAAAAGAAACAAAAAACACCTTAACCTTTGACGAAAAAAGAGAATTTGGTAGCTTAGAAAAAGAGATTGAAAGGTTACAAAAGAGGAAAAAAGACCTTGAAAACCAGTTTTTAAATGTTGAAATTGCTCCCGACAATATCGCCAAAAAATCTGAAGAACTAGAAAAAATAATTAACGATATAGAACTAAAAGAAGAGCGATGGCTTGAGCTTTCTATGAAACTAGAAAGTTAAACGCTTATCATTTCTTCTTCTTTTAAAAGCGGCTCATTATTAAAGCGCAACAGTAACTGTGCTACCGCAATGGTGTCTTTTTCACAATATTTTACAATCCTATCGATGTTTTTTTCCTTGTAATAAACAGCAGCCACTTCGCTTCCATCAATATCATCTTTTGGCGAAGGAATACCGAGGATTGCTGTTAATAGTTTGAGTGAAGAATAATGCTTATAATCGCCAAACTTCCATAATTCCATAGTGTCTAAATGTGGTACCTCCCATGGTTTTTTGCCAAACAGATTTAATGTTTTAGGCAAATCTATTTGATGAACAATCATTCTTCTAGCAATATAAGGAAAGTCGAACTCTTTACCATTATGCGCACATAGCACGTGACTAGGCCCGCTAAAATGACTATCTAGTATTTCTTTAAACTCAATGAGAATTTTGTGCTCATCATCGCCAAAAAAAGAGGTAATCCGCAATTGTTTTTGGTTGTTTTTTTCTATAAAATACCCTACAGAAATACAGATAATTTTCCCAAACTCTGCCCAAATTCCTGCTCGTTCATAAAAGTCTTCGGCAGAAACGTCTGCTCTTTGATACGCCGTTTTTTGAGTAAATAATCCTTGGATTTCTGCAGAAACATCGGCCCAATGTTCTAATTGAGGCACGGTTTCAATATCTAAAAATAAGATGTTTTTGAGGTTTGTTTTTAAATTCATACCAGAAAATTTTCACTAAAATACAAAAAAAAGCTCCGAAAAAATCGGAGCTTTAAATTTAAAATTAAGAAAGAACTTATTTAATCACTACCTTTCTTGTAGATGTTTTATTTCCCTCATTTACTTTTAAAATATAGATCCCAGTGCTAAAAGATGCAATGTCTAAGGTTTTAGACTTCCCTGAAAACACATCCGATAATACTTGTTTTCCAAGTAAATTAAAAATCGATACTGTTTTCTCTACTGAACTCATTGAAGAAATCGTAAATTTTCCGTTTGAAACTGGATTTGGATAACTGCTAAAACCTTCAATTTGGTTTTTTGAAATTGACAAAACATTTCTTGTAGGTGTTTTAACCTCATAGGTTCCATCACTTTTTCTTTGAATAGATTCGGTGTCTTTTGCTGAATTCTCATTTTCATTATACTGTATAGAAAGCCCCAAACCAGTTAGTAAACCACTATCATCGCCATCACTAGTGTCATAAACTATTGCTGCAATTAAGTTTACTTGCGTAACCGCTGTTGAACCTGGAAATGAGCTTGCATCATCTTGATAAACGGCAACGGCATCAGCACCATTTTGTAACCCATTATCGGCGCCTAGATCAATATCAGTTGCAGCATTATAAATTGATGAACTTGCTAATAGAAAAAGGCCGTCACTATTTGTTGTATAACCGTCTAAATCATAAGCATCATAGCTTGTGTCACTGCTTCCATTATACAGCACAACCACATAACCATCTAGTGAAGTGTTTGCTGTCCATAATAACTCGATAAACTCTTCATTATCGGTTCCTGTTTGATCTGCATCAATTTCGTTGATAACAATTTGACTAAAAGATAAAGATGTTACTACTGTTAATAACAAAGTAAAAAAGTAATTTTTTTTCATGTAAAATGGTTTTGAATTAATTGTGGGTAAATCTATGAAAAATAAGCTCATATTCAGGGAATCAGCATATTAATTTAAAATCAACAATCTTCTTACAGGTATAAACCTAGCGCACAGTTAAAAAAAAATTGTAATGTTATCTTAACTTTAAAGAATTGTTAAGTAAGCAAATGAAATTGGCACAAGTGCTCTTATTGAATTTTAATCGCTATTTTTGAAAGTAGAACCAGATGCATGTACCCATGAAAAAAAGCGAAATTAAAATTTTATTAGTTGATGATGAACCCGATATTTTAGAAATTGTTGGCTACAATTTAAAGGCTGAAGGCTATCAAGTTTATACAGAAAAAAATGGCGCTGAAGCTGTTAAAACAGCAAAAAAAGTGATTCCCCATTTAATTTTGTTGGATATTATGATGCCAGAAATGGACGGCATAGAAGCTTGTGAAAAAATTAGAACGATTAAAACGCTAGAGAATGTTCTTATTGCCTTTTTAACGGCAAGATCGGAAGATTACTCCCATGTTGCTGGTTTTGAGGCCGGTGCAGATGACTATATTACAAAACCCATAAAGCCAAAAGTGTTAGTTAGCAAAGTAAAATCATTGTTAAGAAGACTTAAAAATGAAGATGAAAATGAAATGTCTACTAAAATTGGTAATATTGTTATTAACAGAGACGAATATGTTGTCTTTAAAGATGATAACAAGATTATACTGCCTAGAAAAGAATTTGAATTGTTCTCATTACTCACCTCAAAACCTGGTAAAGTTTTTAAACGAGAAACGATTTTAGATACGGTTTGGGGCAATGAAGTAGTTGTTGGCGGCAGAACAATTGATGTTCATATTAGAAAGCTACGCGAAAAAATTGGCGACAATTATTTTAAAACAGTAAAAGGAGTAGGCTATAAATTTGTTTTAGACGGTACAGAGCTATAAATTTGTGGGCATGAAACTCAAGAAAACGTATTCTTATGCCCTTTTATCGGCTTTATATTTAACCTTACTTTTAGTTTTTATAGGACTTATCTCTTACTTCACCCTTTATAAACACTTAGGTATTAGCGCCATCATTATTGCTATCATCTCATTCTTTATCATTTCGTTTTTTATCATTCAGTATAGAGCGGAGCACTTCATTTATCAAAAAGTAAACAAGATATACACGAAATTTTCTGGACTAAACATCAACGATTTAAAGAAAAAAAACATTACCACAGATATAGAATCGCTATCCAAAAGCGTACAAGATTATGTAGAGGGTAAACGAATCGAGATCCAAAATTTAAATCATAGAGACTCTTTTAGAAAAGACTTTTTGGGTAATGTTGCACACGAATTAAAAACGCCCCTTTTTACGGTTCAAGGGTATATTTTAACTCTTTTAGAGGGGGCAATGAACGACAAAAGTATTCGAAACAAATACCTAGAAAGAGCCAATAAAGGGGTAGAACGTCTGGTTGCTGTGGTGAAAGACCTAGACATGATTGCCAAACTAGAAACCGATGAATTAAAACTACACGTCGAGAATTTTAATATTCTTGAGCTCATTCAAAATGTTTTTGATTTGTTTGAGATGAAAGCAAAAAAGAGAAATATTAAACTACAATTTAATAAAATTTATGAATTTCCCGTTTTTGTAAAAGCAGATATTGAAAGAATTGAGCAGGTGTTGATTAACCTTGTGGTGAATTCTATCAAATATGGAAAGCCAAATGGAAAAACAGTAGTGGCTGTAGAAAGCCACAGCGAACATAAATTTATTGTAAAAGTCATAGATAATGGCGAAGGCATTAAGAAAGAGCATTTATCAAGATTGTTTGAGCGCTTTTACCGAGTTGACCAAAGTAGATCTCGAGACCAAGGAGGTTCTGGACTAGGCTTATCGATCGTAAAACATATTGTAGAAGCACATAATGAAACAATTCTGTTAAAAAGCACTTACGGTGAAGGTTCAGAATTTTCATTCACTCTTGAAAAGGCGAAATAAGGTTAAATTTAAGTTTGTCTCTATAGATGTTAACCCCTTATAATTCTCGCATTTCTCTAGTAACTTTATAGAGAATTCTTCTTGAGATGAAAAAGGAGCCTCTCTTTTTTCATTTAATAAGCGCGCTAAATATTCTTGTTCAGACTGATTTTTTGTAGGGATAAAAAAGACTTTTTTATGTAAAACCGCTAAATCCATAATAGAGGAATACCCCGATCTACAAACAATTACCGCCGATTGATTGATTCGCTTTTGCAATTCTTCGGTTAATAAAAAATTATATATAATTTGCTTATTCTCAATGATTTTTTTCTGTCTCGCTTCTACTTTACCCAATACAAAAACAACCCTACCCTTGTAATTTTTAAACACACTTATCAGTTGTTTTTCTAATTGACTTCTTTGCGATTCAATGCCCGATAAAATAATTAACACATCATATATCACCGGGGACGTTTCCTTTTTAAACCGGCTTAACACACCAATATATTTCGCCTTAATTTGACTGTTTTTAAAAATGGATAGCTTTCCTGAAAAATGAGAAGTCTTTACATCTGGAATCCAGCATTCATCAAATTTTCTAATGATCATCTGATGGATCTTACTTGTAATAAAAGTAAAGACCCCGCTTAAAACCTTTAGCTGATGGGTTATATAAACACTCGGCACTTTTTTACTTCTTACGCCAAATCTATTGTCAGAAATAATTCCAACTACCTTATTTTTGGACACGAAATTCTCGATAACCTCCCTTTCTTTGCGCACTGCTTTTAAAATTTTTGGTGTTTGCAAAAACAAGTGCCCTCTAAGATTTTTTGAATATGAAATCTGATAAGAAGGGAGTTCTATGTATTCTAAATGCGGAAATTCTTTTTGCAGAAACAAAAGCGCGTTTCCATCTGAAGCGAGAATTGGTGTATACTTATTTTCTATGAGAAATCGAATGATTGGAACGCATCGAGAAGCATGACCTAAGCCCCAATTTAGCGGCGCAACAATTATTCTTGGCATGTATTCGTTTTACTGTTTTTAGTGGTCGAAACCGGCTATAATCGGCTCATTGCGTTTCTTTTATCATTTTACAGTACATCAAAACCAATGTCCTTTCTATAGTTCATGTTTTCAAATGAGATCTTATCAATGCTTTTATAGGATTTGGCCAAAGCCTCCTCTATAGAGTCTCCAAAAGAAGTCACCGCCATTACACGGCCTCCATTGGTTAGAACGGCATCATTTTCTAGTTTAGTTCCCGCGTGAAAAACGATAGAATCCTCTATCGTGTCTAAACCAGAAATCGCTTTATTTTTCTCATAGGCTTCGGGATAACCTCCAGAAACCAACATGATCGTAGTAGCTGTTTTTGAGCTAACAGAAAAAGACTTTTCGGCCAAAGTTTGATTGGCAACACCATCGAATAGCTCAAATAAATCTGAATTAATTCTTGGCAAAACGGCTTCCGTTTCTGGGTCTCCCATTCTTACATTGTATTCTACTACAGATGGGTTTCCATGATCATTCATCAAACCAATAAAAATAAATCCGCGATAATCAATTCCGTCCTTTTGCAATCCGTTAATCGTAGGAATCACTACTTGGTCTTCTACTTTTTTCAAAAAGTCATTATCGGCAAATGGCACAGGAGAAATTGCCCCCATTCCTCCAGTATTCAATCCCTGATCACCTTCTCCAATGCGTTTATAATCTTTTGCTGAAGGAAGAATTTTATAGCTTTTCCCATCGGTTAAAACAAAAACAGATAATTCAATTCCTTTTAAAAACTCCTCAATAACCACCGTAGAAGAAGCCTCTCCGAATTTCTTATTAGACAACATTTCCTCTAATTCTACTTTTGCCTCCTCGAGCGAATTTAAAATCAAAACGCCTTTTCCGCCAGCCAAACCATCTGCTTTTAAAACAAAGGGAGGGGCTAAGGTTTCTAGAAATGCTTTTCCTTGTACCAAGGTATTATGGGTAAACGATTGATACTTGGCTGTTGGAATATTGTGCTTAGACATAAATTGCTTAGAGAAATCTTTACTTCCTTCCAATAACGCACCATCTTTTTTAGGACCTATAACAGGAATATTTTTAAGCGCTTTATCCGCTAAGAAAAAATCGTGAATGCCATTGACTAATGGTTGTTCTGGACCAACCACCACCATTTGCACCTTATTGGTTAAAACAAGCTGCTTTACCGCTTGAAAATCGGTTGGATCCACATTGATATTAATCGCGATGTTTTCTGTCCCTGCGTTCCCTGGTGCCACAAAAACTTTTGTTACTTTTTTACTTTCTAATAATTTATAGGCAAAAGCATGCTCTCTTCCGCCTGCCCCTAAGATTAAAACATTCATATGCTTGTGTTGTTGAAGTGCAAAGATATTTGAAATTTTTCAGGAAACTAAAATCCCCACTTTAAAAAATATTTAATTGCCGAAAAAGAATGTCTAAAAAATAGGGCAATGTTCTTTGAAGATCCTTTCTTTAAAACATGTTTAATTTCTACTTCGGGATCATACATCTTTTTCTTCCCAGCGGCATCTATTTTTTTACAAATATCTACATCTTCCATGTACAAAAAATAACGTTCGTCAAAACCTTTTAATGCCACAAAATCTGCCGTTTTATATAAATGAAAACAACCCGTAATATATTCTGCATAGAAAGCGTTTTTTAAATCGACATCTTGATATTGCCCCTTAAATATTATTTTTTTAAAGAATGGCTTTAAAAACCCAAACCTTCTCCCTAATAATTCTTTTAAACGCGGGTACCTTCTGCAAGAGAATTGATAATCGCCATTGGGAAATAACACTTTTGGTGCAATCATTGCTAATTGACTGTCTTGCTCTAATTTAACCATTAGCGTTGAAATAACTTCGGGTTGAAATAACACATCTGGATTTAAAACAAGATGAAAAGAGGACTGATCTTTTATCCTTTCAATAATTGCGTTATGTCCTGCGCCAAAACCGATGTTCTTCCCAGAAGAAATATACTCAATATCTGGGTGTTTAAATTGATCTTTAAATAAACTCCTTACGGTATTGTCTATTAAAAACAACTTCTTTGGTAGGGCGATTTTCAGAAAGCAATCGATGGTTTGTTTTAGAATATCAAAATCTTCATTAAAGAGTACTATGGAAGCCGATACCCTATTTTTTTTATCCATTAATACGCTTTTTCGTCTCCTTTAAATACATTAAAAAGAGTCATTAAAATTATTTTTATATCTAATAAAAAGGACCAGTTTTCGATATAGAAAATATCTAAACGTACTCGATTTTTTATATCTGATTTATTTTTTACTTCTCCTCGATATCCACTAACCTGCGCTAAACCTGTTATTCCTGGTCTCATGGCGTGTCTCTTTAAATAATCGTCCACTTTATCTTGATAATCTTTGGACAACGCTTCTATGTGAGGTCTTGGGCCCACCACACTCATATCTCCTTTTAGCACATTTAAGAACTGAGGGATTTCATCTATACTGGTTTTTCTCATAAAGCTCCCTAATTTTGTAACTCTAGGATCATGTTTGGACGCGTGAATTTTATCAGACATTTTATTCACTTTCATTGAACGAAATTTATAACACAAAAATTCATTGCCATTAATACCTTCCCTAGTTTGTTTAAAAAGGAGAGGCCCTTTGGATTCCAATTTTATGAGAACCCATAATAAAGGATATAACCAAGAAAGAATTAAAACACAAGTAAATAAAGAAAAAACAACATCAAAACCTCTTTTAACGGCATGGTTTTCTAAAAATTCAAATGGTAGTTTCTTAACGCTAAGAACCATTAGTGAATCATCATAATATTCTACTTTACTCACCTTACTATATAATTGATCGAAATCGGGTATTAACTTGATTGATATATTATGGATCATTGCAAACCTAGAGATTTGTCGTATTTGCTCTTTATCAAACTCAATCAAAGAACAATATATTTCATCCACAGAGTTTTCAATCATAAAAGGAAAGCTTTCTTCGACATCTCCTATTTTATTATTTTCATTTAAATCTGTAAAAAACCCTAAATATTTATATCCTAATGAGGGCTTATTATAAAAAAGTTTTGTCACTCTCTTCGTAGAGTTATTGCATCCTAAAACAACTACTACCCGGAAATTTTTACCTTTCCTTCTATAAATTCTTAACATATAATACTCTAAAATCTTAAGAGAAAATGTTGAGAGAAAAATAGTAGTTAAAACTAGGAACTGATTTCCAACTGAAAGCCCTTCTCGAAATAAGCCAAAGAAAGCAAAAAAACAGAATGTAAAAACAATCGCCTGTTTGATGAATAACCAACAGGCTGTTAAAACGCTAGTATATCTATAAACCCTATAATACCCTATAAAAAACGTCGAAAACGTCCAGCACAAAAAAATATAAGCTAAAAAAGGGGTATTTAAAAATTGTTTATCTGCTACATACAATAAAACTAATAAAATTGTACTATAATCTAATATTAACTGTAGCGGCCTAATTAGCGAAGAATATCCTTGTTTTGATTTACCCATTACTTTTCTATATGTGATTTCACTTCGTTTTCAAACTTGTGTAAAAAATTAGATTCTTTAAATTTTCTTGCTTGATTTCTTATAAATTCTCGATTGAATAATAAATGATTTTTTTCATAATACTCTAATGCATCATTGAATGATTCTACAGATTGCTTTTCAAAAAATATACCAGAAGACTCCTCTATTTTTAATTTGTTCTCAATGATCGTTTCTAAAGCCCCTCCTTTTTTATAGGCAATTACAGGAATCCCATACGCCATTATTTCCAAAGGGATCATTCCGAAATCTTCTTCCCCAGGAAATAATAATGCCTTCGTTTTGTAAATTACATTTTGTACATCCTCCCAATTAGGAAAGCTTTCAAAACGAATATTATCTTTAGCTTTCTTCCTTAGTTTTTCTTTTTCTGATCCTTCTCCAATAATTACTAATTCTTTCCCGTTTAAATTAAACACATCAATTAGGAGATCAATTTTTTTATAAGGTGTTATGGCGCCAAAACTCAAATACACCTCATTCGTGCTGTTTCTTAATTCCTTTTCAAAAAGTTTTTCTTCAATAGGAGGATGAATAACGATCGATTCTCTATTATAATATTTCTTCACTCTTTCTGCTACATTAAACGAATTTGCAATATACAAATCTACATTATCAATTGTTGATTTATCCCATTTTTGTAATTTTTCAAACAGACTTCTTAATATTGGTCTTAACAGATAACTTGATGATTGTAAATACAACTCTGTATGACTCCAAGCATACCTCATTGGAGAATGAATATAACAAATATGACAGGCTTTATTTGGTATCTTTATTCCTTTCGCAGGACCAGATTCAGAAGAAATAATTAAATCATACTCTTTTTTCAATTTTAATGATTTAATCCCTAAAGGGTATAATGGGAAAATTTTTTGATAGAATTTTCTAAGAAATTTAGTGTTTAGGATTGATGAATACACGTTATGATTATCTAAATGATTTCCATATTTTTCACGGTCATAAAACAGGGTGTAAATATCTGCTTGAGGATATTTTTTCAAAATAGATTCTACTACTTTTTCTCCTCCCCTTCTGGTTATAAACCAATAATGAATAATGGCTACTTTCATTAAATTTCACTTATTTTAGATGATGAAAATTCAACTAACATCTTTTTATTCTATTAGATAATAAACTCATAGATAAAGCTAGAATAAGCAAAAAAATCAAATAGACACCAATGGTTAATAAAAATTGAGCTCTAATAAAATTCATGACAAGTAAAAAAATATTAGAAAAGTACAATACGACCATTATAGGCTTAAAAACGAAAGTATTATTTCCTAAATAGAATATTAACTTTTGAAAATATCCAAAAAGAAACATTAAAGGAAGTGATACCCAACCAAAATCTAGAAACATTCCTCCAAAAAAAGTTATGTATGTATTTCTATCCGAAGGGTTATTTAAATGTTCCAAAGAAATATTAGTGAGCTTAATTTTATTCAAAAACTTAATGATAAGATATGAGTTATACAACCCATATTTATGTTCCTTTAAATTAAAAATCATATACCCCATCTCGAACACACCATGATTTATATATTGTCCAATATGGATTTCAGAAAAATATGCTTTCGAAATAATATTATTTCCATTTATAGAGATAAAATCCATTGCTTCTTTCTTTACCGGAACAAAATCATTATAAGGTGAAGTATAAATTTTTTCATAAAAGCTGCTTCCAGTTAACTTCACTCTTCTTTCTGTCACAGTCATGGAGTATGCAGCAAATAGTAAAAAGACAATGAATATTACTAAGTAAGTTTTATATGATTTTAAATTGATTTTTTTAAACAAAAATAAAATAATTAGTAACAATATTAGAAGCTCAAAAATAATTCTTCTTGAATCTCTTAAATACGCCTCTAATATAGGAAACAGAAATAGAAATAGACATACTATTAGAATTTCATTTTTCCTAATTTTATAATTAAAATAAAAAATTAATGGGACAAAATAGATCGTTCTAAAAATAGATAGACTTCCAAAAAAAAGAGAAAAATTCTTGGGGTTTGAAGCAATTCTCTTATTAATAAGTGGCGAGTTATAAAATGATAGTTCCCTATTAATAAAAAGGTCATAATATCGAAAAAAGAAGGAAAAAATAATTAAAATAATTAAACAATATAATATTTTTACTTTCTGATAACTTAATGCCTTTTCTATATCTATGATATATTGCTTTTTTTTTGTTATAGATAGAGGAGGTAGGTAATATCCTAAAATTAAAAATAAATAAGAAAAAAAAATAAAACACAATGTAGTTGGTAAACTATTACTTTTTGTCCCTATCGGTGTAATTATAAAAAAGAAGACCCAAATAAATATTCCAAGAAAAATAGAATTAAAAAAGTTTAAAGTACCTTTTTTTATGTTTTTTTTAAAAAAGCTAAGCTCCATAGGTATTCTATTTTATTATACTATTTTTTTTAAAATGTTGACTTTTTTTACAGTCAATATGAACTAATTTAAATAAAGAACTAAACAAAGAAAAAATAACGATCCCTTTTATAACATTAAAAAAAGGTTCTATAATAGATGCCATTACTATTAGAATTATCATCGAAAATAAAGGTAAGGAGGTTGATATTTTACGATTATGGTGTATATAAATATTTGGTCTAATGTATATAAACAGCAAAAACAACACCCCTGTAATTCCAGTTTCTAAGAGAAAAATCAAGTATTGATTATGTATTTCATTTCCTTTATATGCAATCCTAGTATCTTCTATGTTTTTCATTTCTCCTTCAATAAATTGTTTACTCAACCCGAAACCTACGCCATAAAAATAATAATTTGATTTAACTTTAGCATGCGCAACATCCCAAAGAAAAAATCGATCATCACTCGAAATTGCTTTTATTTTATAGTTTAAAAAAGGCAACTTATAATATGCAATTGTTAATGTTAAGAAAATTATGGAATATGAAATAAAAATATATTTTATTTTATTTCTAAAGAAAACCGTAATACTAATTAAGTGAATACAAAAATTTATGACCAAAGGGACTCTTGCTGCTAAGTAAAGTAAATTAAGGTTGAAGAATAATAATAAAAAGATACTTATCTTCTTCGAGAAAGGTCGTTTAAAGTAATTGTTATTTAGAAGAATTATATTCACTATTATCATTAAATAGCTCCAGTATGAAGGGTGCACATCCCACATTAAATGAGGATATTTAAATTGTAAATATGTGTCGTTTTTATTTACATTTCTCATGACTTCTATCCAATCTCCAAAGACTTCAACAAACCAAATTAATTTACCGAAAGAAAATACAGAAACTAATAACATTAAAATAACAAATGATTTAAAAACAAAGGATATTCTTTTTAAATCTAAGTTTGACCAGAAAATTATTAAGGGAATAATTAATAGTGAAATATATCTTTCCAAGCCTTTTAAAGAAGTTGTAATATTCTTAGATAAAAAAACCATTAAAACCCCAAAAGAAAGGAAAATGATAAAAGGTAATAAAAACATTTTATTCCTTTTTAATTTTACTATCTTAAACTTTTCAACTAATGAAAGTAAAAAAGCTAATAAGACAAAAAAACCAACACTTTTAGCGGAAGAAAAGACAGCCAAGATTGGTAACATTGAAATTACAAAAGGAAAAAAATAATAGTTAAATCTTTTCATTTATATTTATAGTTAATGAATCTTGCTTTATAAATAAAATTATAAATAGCGAATATACCCATCCTGCCTGTGCAGAAAAAATCATCGGGTTTACTAATAGTTCTAGCTGTAAAAACAAGAACAGTCCAAATAAAATTACTTTTCCTCGACTTCTATTCTTTAAAAACCTTAAGAAAATCCAAATTAGCAGCAGGAGATACAAAACAGTTAGTATTACCCCATTTCTATATAAAATATCTAAAATCACGAAGTGTGATGTTTCAAATTTCTGGCCTGTTTCTGGTATAACAAAAGACATACTTCCATTCCCGTGACCAAATAAAAATTGAAAAATATTAGATTCCAAAAACTGCTCAAAAACATATCCCACTAAATCACCTCTACCTGCAAAAAAGGCATTTGCTGTTTTTTCTTCATTAAAGAAACTAAAGAATCTCTCATTTATCAATTCAAGTACAGAATCCATCTTTCCAGAAAAGACAAGAAAGAATATAATTGAAAGAAATCCAATAAAGGAGTATTTAACAAGCAATTCAAAAGTTTTCTTGTCAGTATCGTAAAATGTGGTAGCAAATAATGTAATTATTGCAGCAAGTAATGCACCTCTAGACATAGTGAGAACAATCATTATTAAAAAGACAGCACATAAAGCGAACCTTGTAAATTTCTGTTTAAAATAAAAAAAACTAATTATAAAGGCTAATCCAACCAACATTGCAAAAGTATTAACACCAGCAACAAATTCTGATTCAATGCGTTCTTCCCATAGAACACTAAGCCTAAAAAAATGATCAGGTTCTTGAATATAAACTCTTATTATTGAGATTAATATCACTATCACAAAGCATTTAAAAAAATAATCCAGTGCAATTGTTTTCATGAAATAACTCATGAGAATTATGGTAAGTATATTTTGAGTATAAATTACCGTTTTTGTTATTTGCATATGAATTAATTCTCCATTTAAAAGAATGTTAACTAACGTTGTCAATGAGGTAATTATTAGTAATTCAATTGCTACTAAAGTCATTCTCCCTTTTAATATTTTTGCATTTGATAAAATTGTCATGAGAGCAAATTGAACAAAAATTAAAATTGTAGAAAGATAAACGTTTCCTATTCCTCTTATTAAAACAATATTCATAGGAAGAGAGAATAATAGCAATAATAATGACATTTTAGATATATCAAATCTCATATAAATCCTAGTTAAGTTCGGTAATTAATACTCCAATCTTTAAAAACAATTCTTCTATATAAGTGTTATCTGGCAACTGAGGGTCCCTAAATAAGTACACATAACTTTTAACATTTTTAGGTAAAAGTAATTTCAAATTTAAAGAAGCAGTTGAGCCGAAACTAACAACAACCGATGGGGCTATTTCTTTAATAAACATATGAATTGGTAGATTACTTTCTATAAAATTAACTTTATATTTTGCTTTTAGAAACTCTCTAGTAAGTTCCTTTTTACCATGATGATGTGGTTTATAGTATAATTCGAAGTGATCAAGTTTTTTTATCATATCCTGAATTATTATGTCTAATGAACTAAGATAGCGCTGTTCAGTAACGAATTTACTTATTGGTTCTTGTCCAAGAATTAAAATTTTATTGTTTAGACTATATTCCAATCTAGTGTATGGTATTTGATCACTTTTACTCGGGAAGAAGGCCTCTTTCGGGAAAAACACAAACTGTTTATTAACCTCTGGCATTTCTATTCCGGTAATATCACCGGCAAAAGTTTTAGTAGGTAAACCTATTAATTGTAAAAATACATTTACCCTTTTCCTCCCTAACATTTTATCTTTAAGGGTTAATTTATAGTAATTCAGAATTCCATCTTCTATAATAAATCTGTTTTCGATACTCTTAAAACTAAAAAAAACTGAATTACTCAGAACATGAGCTAAATCAACATAGTAAAAATCTATTTTACGTTTTTTATACTTCCTTAGTCTTTTGTATATTTTTATAAAAACATAAATCTGTTTAAAAAAATTGAGATATGTCTTTACTACATTTCTCTGAACTTTCCTTGAAGAATAATCTTCTATAACTTCATCCCAGTATTGTTTTTTATATTCCAATCCATGTGGGTTTATTAAAATATTTTCAGAGAGAGATAACTCATTTATATTATTTTCTATCAAGCTTTCTGCTATTGATATAGTATAAGGAGTGATAGGAATAAAGATGCTTACTTTCTCCATAAGTTACTATTTAACTTTGTTGTATAATAATATTTCATTGCCGCAATTATGAAAAAACTTATAAATGTTGAAAATCCAGCACCTAATATCCCATACAAAGGAATAAAGATTATGTTAAAGATAATATTAATAAAACAAGAAATAACCACGGGTAAAACAAGCATTCTATCTTTGTGTTTTGCGTAGAGAATTATATGTGGAATAAGTGACAAATTAAATAAAGCATTTGCAGTTAATAACACCCAAAAAGTAATCATTTCAGAAGAGTAAATATCTTTTCCTACCCATTCAATAATTGGATCTATTAAAAAAGCCAACAGACCGCCAAAAAACAATAAAAAAACAATCATATCTCTTTTATATTCCTTTACTAGTTTTACGCTTTTAACATTGTCATTCTGTTTAAAAGCACTTAAAATCTTAGGATATATCATGATTACTACCGCAGTGTTTATAAATACATTAAGGCTATTTGAAACATTGGAATAAAACGAATAAATTCCAACATCAACATTCGATAAAAAATAATTAATAAAATATCTATCGCTGAGCTCTATTATCTTTAGGGCAACAGTACTTATTAAAAAAGGGAGACTCATTATAACACCCGTTTTCAGCCACTTAAAATCTAATTTTAGATATTTAAAATTTATTATTGGCGAGCATATTACATACCCCATACTAATAATTACCAATATACTATTTCCAAGCACCCAAAAAAGTAAAATTTGAAAAATTGAAATCTCTAAATTTGAAAAATTAGATAATGTATATAGCGCAACAATCCATAGACTAGATCTAAAAAATAATATGAGATTGCCTAAAATTGGCTTAGAAAAAAGTATCAAAAGTCTATAAATTTCTTGGCCAAAATATTCTGTATATAGCAAAATAAGAGCCAAAAAAGCATAAGGCAAACTATTGTACTGAAGTGTCCAATAAAAAACAGGGGCGACAATAAAAAAAACACAAAAGGACAAGACTAATTGATTAAATAATTTTAAGACAATAATCTCTCTTTTATCATTTATGAAATCACGATGCGCATAATTATAAAAATCTAACCCCACTAAGAAAATAAAAAATGTTATTGTCGTAATTAAAATACTCATGTCACCGAACTCTGCTACAGGCAGTATTTTAGGCAACAGAATAGAAAAAAACAAAAATTTCACCCCCATTGAGGTTACTTTTAGAAATAATATTAAGCCCCTTGAAAGGGTTTTATTAAATGTTCTCAAATAATTAATTTAGGTATTCAAAATAAAATCCTCCTTTAATAATCTACTTATTACTCGATATTACCCCAACTTAAAGGCTCTCCTTTTTCAAAATCATTAGTGAATTTCTTCCCCAGAACTTCTTCATAATACTTTGGATGTAATCCATTTCCTGGCCTAATTGACCTTATGTTTTCTTTTGTTAACGCTCCTCCTTTTTTTACGTTTTCAACAATAAACAGTGAGCGCGAAGCAAGCTTAGATAGCTGAGTTGCCTTCTCGCCTATTTCATAGTTCGTTCTGCCCAAAGCTTTCTCTGCATCTCTAACTGATTTAACCATCTTTGAAAACTCCTTAAAATCTAACGAAAATGAGGCATCTGCACCACCAATTTCCTTATCAATTATAAAATGTTTTTCGATAACTTTTCCACCTAAAGCTACCGAAACAATTGGGGCAATATCTCCCAGAGTATGATCTGATAAACCTGGTATTACATTAAATTTTTCAACAAAATCATTTAAAGTTAAAAGGTTGGCGTCCTCAATAGGAGCTGGATAAGATGTTGTGCATTTTAATAAAACAATTTTATTATTACCTACATTTCGACAGGTATTAATTGCCAAAATAATATCAGAAAGACTTGCTATTCCCGTACTTATAATAATAGGTTTCCCCGTTTTAGCACATTTTTCAATTAAAGGAATATCTCTTATTTCTGGAGATGCTATTTTATAAGCTGGCGTATCTAACTTTTCTAGAAAATCTACAGCTGTCAAATCAAATGGTGATGAAAAACAAATAATATCTAATTCCTTTGCTGCTTCAAAAATTTTGCGATGCCAATCCCAAGGCAGATATGTTTCTTTATATAAATCATACAAATAATTCCCATCCCATAACGTACCATGATTTATTAAGAACTCAGGTCTTTTTGAATTTAAAGTAATTGTATCAGGAGTAAATGTTTGTAGTTTTATTGCATCAGCACCTGCTTGTTTTGCCTTTTTCACACTTTCTAGTGCTATTTCTAGACTCTTTCCATGATTAGCAGAGAGCTCAGCAATAATAAAACATGGTTGATTTTCTCCAATTTGTTTATCTCCAATTTTAAAATTTTTCATCTTTTATGTTGTTTTTATAAATCTATAAACTCAGAGAAACCTTTATAAAACTTTCTTCCAGCTTCGACTTGATCATAGCTTGAGAGATCTTTATTCAATTTATCTTGAATACTCCATAAAAGATCATTAAACCCAAACTTATGTCTAAATAGAACTGTGCTTGAAAATCTTGGATTGATTTCAAAAACTACGGGCCCCTTAAAGGTTAGCCTTAATTGAACATTTATACTACCCACTAAGTTTAATTTTTCTGCAATTTTAATTAAAACATTTGTTATTTGCTGATTATAGATTACTTCTCCATAACCACTATAGCCCCCTGTCAATTCTCTTTTTAGAATAATACTTCTAATTACCCCATTCTTAGACCTAAATAATCCACAAGTAAATTCTCCCTCCCGAGAGGTTAAATATTCTTGCATAATGAAATCGGGGTGTTTACGTTTTATATAATCGAAATCCATTTGATCTCTCGCAATATATACTGATGAAGATCCCGATCCCGATTTAGACTTCAGAATTACTGGATAATCAATAACCCCATTTACATCACTTATTTGCGCTGTCTTAGGAAATGGCAATTTATTTTCCTCTAAAAATGTAGCCGTTTTTAATTTATCAAACCCAACCTCTAATGCTTTTGCATTTGCACAAATAATTTGAGCCTTTCCAATTTTATTTATTATTTGGACTCTAGATAAAAATCTTAGTTCAGGTTCTGCGATTGGTATTACAAAATGAATGTTTTTAGCTTCGATAACGTTCTCAAGAGATTTTATATAATCTAAATCGGAGTAAGGTAATCCTAAAAAAAAATTTTTAAAAATAAATTTACCCGCATTTTTATCTGAAATATCACAACCAATTAAATATTCTACAAAATCAAATTCATTTAATATTTTACCCACACTTTGGCCTATATCTCCTCCACATCCAGTAACTAATATATTCATATTATAATGTATTGTTATTTCTTCTTAACACTTTATATAAGTATTCTTTTTCTTTTTTATCTATTAAAAATTTCTCAAGCAAGTCAATGTTGTAAGGTGTGCTTTGTGGTGAGTATACGCCATTACTTGTATCAAAAACTCCCCAATTAGCAATACCTCCTATCGTTCTAGCTTGTCCCACTGAACCCACATTTATTAACATTACATTATTTTCAGTTTTATGTATCATCGGGTAATGTGTATGCCCCATAAAAACAACATCATACTTTGTTGTGTCTAATTTTCTTAATAGTCCTTTTTCACTGTTTGGATATATATATTGATCCTTATCCAAAGAAGAGCCGTGACAGAGTAAAAATTTATACCCATCAATATTAACCGATTTCTCATCTGGAAAATCTTTTATTTCTTCCACTAAATTCTTACTAAATTCGCACTCGTAATAAGAAAAACAATGACCGTATTTGGCTATTACCTTGTTTTTATACCCTTGATCAGATTCTAAGTACTTTATAAATATCCGCTCATGATTTCCTGCTATTATATAGTGCTTCCATTTTTTTATTTCTATAAATACATCAACAGCATCATAATAATAGCCTAGCTGATCCCCCAGAAAAAAAACAACATCAATACGCTCTTCTTTTAACCGTTTAATTACCTCGTGAAAGGCATCAATATTTCCATGAATATCTGACAATATAGCGATTCTCATAGTTTAATATTAGCGATTTCACTTTCTTTTAAAATTTCCTCAACCACATCTTTAGGATCTAAAAGTTTGTTTTCTTTTTTTAGCTTAATAAAATCCTTAACCCTTGGAAAGACAGATTCATCTACTTTCCTTATAAATTGCTGCATCCCAGAATTTATTACTCCTGGGTTTATATTTAAAACCTTTACATTTTCATTTTCTTGTTCTTGTTCTTTTAATACATTAAAAAACATCTCATTGGCTGCCTTTGTAGCGCAATACAAACTCCAACCAACAATTGGTGACAATGCTGCACCACTAGAAATATTCAGTATTGTAAGTTTCTTTTTAGAAGCTGTTTTAAATAAATAATTTGTAATAAAAATGGGAACAAACGTATTTAATTGAATAATATTATGAAGTTCTTCTGTTTCAAAGCCTCCTATTTTGTTAATTGGATTTATAGTCGCTGCATTATTTATATATACAATTTCTTCCGCTTCTTCTATATAATTATGAATATTTAGTTTCTCTATACACCCAAGGTTCATTAAATCGGCTTGAATAAAAACAAATTCATTGTCTTTAAGGAGGTCGATTTGAGTTTGATTAATATGTCTCGAAATTCCTATAATCAACCAAGATTTGTTTTTTATAAAATAATTAAAAAATGCTTTACCAAGTCCTCTATTGATTCCTGTAATAAGTATAACTCTCATTTTAAAATTTAATTAATTACAACTGCGTTATTAACCCTAGCAACCTGCTTTTTTGATAGCCATCAATGACTTTATGTTGGTTATACATATACTTTTTGATATAACTCTTATTAATTTGGAATAGAATATTTGCTAGTTCTTTAAAGTTAAAATGAACAAAATCATCTACACCATAAAAACACTCCTGTTCCTTAAACCACTTATAAACAGATTTTTGATTCTCAACAAAATACCCAGAAATTATAGGCATTTTAACACACGTTAATTCGTACAGTATTGTACTTGTTGGAGAAATAGCTAAATTACATGATTTCATAACACCTAGTAAATCTACCTCCGATAAATTTTTATATATTTTTAAGCGTTCTGGATACATTTTTTTTAAATCCCAAATTTCATCATGTTTATAGGCCGCTCCTACTACAAGTTTTATTTCTTTAATGTAATCTATTTCCAAAAGAGCTTTAGAAGCTTTGTACGAAAAATTAAACTCATCTGCTCCACCAAAGCAAACAAAGACAGTATCTATTTCATCAATCTCTCTTATGGATTTAGCTTCATTCAGGAATTTTGGCCGTAATAAGGCATACTGAACTCCGAGCGAAAATTTCGTATAACTCTCGGCTAAATATTTTGACTTTAAAGCTGCTCCTGAGTGGTTAATAACGATATCCGCATACATGTGGTATTTTTCTAAATCGTCAATATAAATTATTGAAAAACCAAGTTCTTTTAACTTTTTTTGATAAGGTGTTTTAAAGTGATATCCATCAATAATAATAATTGATTCCTTAGGGCTGAAACCCTCCGATATCCATTGAGGTTCTTCCAAGTGATCAATATCTTCGCTAATCAACATTAAAGGATATTCTTCAGGAATAATTTGAGTCGTTGAAGTAGAACGTGTAACAAAAGTATAGTTGTAGGTATCCTTTACCATTTCTATAAATGCAAACAAGCGATACAAATGGCCCAACCCAGTTTTGTCATTACCGTCGGCTCTAAAAATTAATTTCTTTGTCAATCCTATCTTACTTTAAATAAAGGAACTAGTGGCTTTGCCCTTAGCACTGTGTCAATTTTCTCACCTTTCTTTATATCACTAAGTTTGTTAAAAAAAATACGGTAAGTTGCTAATAATTTATCAATGTCTTTTTTTGAATGAGAAAAGCTTAAGTTATGTGTTCCTAATATAAGAACCCCATTCTCAAACATTATTTGCATAAATAACGTTTTTAATTCTTCACTAGTCGCAAAATCTATAGAATTCATTACCAAAAAAGACCAACAAGGGTATCCCCTTACACTTATAAAGTTATTAAAATCATATTCTAAAATTAAAGCATCCAAATGTTCTATTAAATACTTACCATTCTCAAATATTGTAGAGATTACAGGCTTTTTTTGTAAGGTTTTTAAGGTCGCATGCGCCGCTGCCAATGAAAGTGTTTCTCCTCCAAAAGTGAACGAAAAAAAGATCTCCTCCATTAATTTCATAATTTCTTTTTTTCCTGCAATAGCCGACACAGGGTATCCGTTGGCTAATCCTTTTCCAAAAGTCGCTAAATCAGGTGTAACCCCAAAAAACTCTTGTGCACCGCCATTCGAGTATCTAAAACCTGTAACCGTTTCGTCAAAAATGAGTACGGCACCTTCTTTATGAGTGAGTGTTTTTACTTTTTCTAAAAAATTGTCTTTGGGCGGACTAATATTTACAGGCTCCATAATAACGGCCGCAATATTCCCTTTGAGTTTAGTAATCTTTTCTTCTAAAGATTTTATATCATTATAAGTAAAAGTGTGAGTCAACTCTTGGGTAGCCTTAGGAACACCGTCATTCCTTGTGGTTGAACCAATATACCAATCTTGCCAGCCATGATATCCACAAACTAAGACATGCTCCTTTTTCGTATATGCTCTTGCCAATCTTATTGCTCCCGTTGTAGCATCCGAGCCATTTTTACCGAATCGAACTTGTTCAGCGCATGGAACCATTTCACATATTTTCTCTGCAACTTTAAATTCTAATTCATGTGACAAGGAAAATATGGTTCCTTTTTTTAATTGTTTTTTTACCTCTTTCGTTACTTTTTTATCATTGTATCCTAAAGTAATAGCTGCTAAAGAATTTACAAAATCTACGTATTTATTACCATCTACATCCCATAAATAAGCACCTTTTGCTTTTTCTGCAAAAAAAGGTGATATTCCTATGGGTAATTGTGTTTTACTTTTACTAAATGTTTGAGAACCAAGAGGCACCGTTTTTAACGCTCTTTTTAGAAATTTTTCTGATTTATCATATCTTTTACTCATAACTTAATCTTCTAAATTAATCTTTTTTAAGAGAACTACTATAGCCCTCATTTCTAATAATGTCACTATTCAGCTTATGTATTTTTTTATTCATAATATAATAATCTGCATATGTTTTCCAATCTTTTTCTAAGCCCAAAGCCCCTATAATTCTTTTTATAACTTCAACATCTTCAGGCTCATCAACGGTTAACCTAACCTGATTATAATTTTCATCAAGGCCATGATTACCCGAGGTAAATAAAACGCCTCCCTTGTAAGAGGAATTATTTCTAATATAAGAAGTAACATGCTCTCTCTCGGACTTTAAAGAAGCCTCTCTCCACGCTTTTTCTAAAGCACTAAATTTAAACACCTCAATATCTTGGCCATCTGGATAACGCTCTTCCATAACATTCGCATAATAATCAAAATTATTCGCTTGGGCTTTTTTAACCACTTCATCTATAAGGGTACCATCTATTAGCGGGCAATCTGAAGTTAGTCGAACAATATAATCTGGTAAAGCTAGCTTCGCTGTTTTATAAAAACGATCTAACACATCCTCTTCGCTTCCTCTGTACAACTTAACACCCAACTGCTTCGCAAGAATAACAATCGGTATGTCATTTTCATTTTCAGTGGTTGCGATATATATTTCATCAATAGATTTTGCCTTTTTGATTCTATCTATATGAATCTGCAGCAAACTCTTTTGATCTATTTTAAGCAAAACTTTATTAGGCAATCTAGTGGAACCTGTTCTTGCTTGTGTAATTACTATTGTTTTCATTTTTCTAAAAATAATCTATTAAAAGGCCTTTCGAGTCTAACAAAACTGATACTTCTATTTTTCTAATTCCAATTTGATGGATTTAATAACTCTTGTTCTACAATATTTATTCTGTCAATAACATTATGAGAAATTTCGCTTTTTTTATTCACAATTGAAAGGTTCTCCTTAAGTTGAACTATTGTATCTACTCCAATCAACATTTTATCTATATATTTTTTTTGAAGAACATATTGCATCGCTAATTCAGCAATACTCATTTGAGAGTTATTAGATATTTCATCTAACATCTTTAGATATTTTATGATGGGCGCTAATTTTTCTGGTAAACCTTTAATCGGTCTAAAAAATAACCCTTGTAAAAAAACAGATCTAGTATGTACTTCAAATCCTTTTTCCTTTGCTTTAATAAGTAATTCACCCCTCTTGGTTTCATTATCAAATAAATTGAAAGGAACTTGAAGCACATCAAATTCTTTATAATTATTTAAAACATCTTCTATTTCGTTATTAGAATAAAGTGAAATCCCAATTTTACGAGTAAACGAGTTTTTTTTTGCTTTTTGCAACTCAAAATAGAGCGCTTCATCCTTTTTTAAAACTCCATAATTATGAAGCATATAGCAATCTAGTTGGTCTACATATAAGGTATTACAATTTTTAGCTATTTTATGGTTTAAATTTAGTTCAGAACGAACCTCACTAAGTTTTGTGATAATTTTAAATTTTTTTTCAGGGAATTTAATATGGAACAATCCAATTACCTCTTGAGAATCACCATAGGCTTCAGCTGTGTCTAAGGTTTTTATTCCACTATCATAAGCATAATTTAAAATCTGAAAAGCCTCTTCTAAAGAGGGCTTCCCTTTCGCATTGTTAATACCATAATCCAATCCTAATTGAACTGTCCCTAAAACAATTTTATCAAGCATTTTCATTTTCTTTAATCATTCGAATAGCGTTTCCTTTTACTCCACCATAAATGCCATACACCTTACTAATTGACGCTATAGAGAACCCTATTTTTTCATACAATTTTACAGCATCCGTATTACCTTCAATGACTCCTAAAGTAATTTTAGATAATTTTAAAACATTAAAACAATACTCTATTACCTCAAGAGAAGCTTCTTTGGCATAGCCTTTGTTCCACTCCACTTTATCCCCAATTAAAATTCCGTATTCACCAGAATTATTCAGTAGATCGATTGGATCTATTTTAATATTACCAATATGTTTTTGATTACTTTTAAGATGAATAGCCCAAAATAAAATATCTTTTTTTTCTTGTTCGCTTAAAAAAATTTCCAGTAAATCTAGTGTGTAATTCCCTCCAGATTCAAGATACCTGTTAACCTCTTCATCATTCATCCAACTTACGTATTTACTTGATAAATGTTTTAATCCAAGCGGTTCAAAAAACAATCTATCCGACTCCAATTTTATTGCTTTCATGTTAAAAACCCAATCACTTTTTCGATAACAAACTCTTGTTCTTCATCCAATAATGATGGAAACATGGGTAAACTTAAGCATTTAGAATAATACTTTTCAGCATTCTGTAAGTTCGCCGCTTTGTATCCAATTTTCTCATAATATGGCAATGTATGAACCGGAATATAATGGATCTGGGCAAAGATGTTGTTCTCTCGTAAATAGGTATACAATCCTTTCCTATCTTCTACTTCAATAACAAAAAGATGATGGGCGTTATAACTATTTTCAGGCAGGTCTTGAAACTTTATCACCCCTTTAAAGGCCTCTTTATATCTTTTAGCAATTTTATTTCTAACAAGTAGTCCTTTCTTATTTTTTTCTAATTGAGTAATTCCTAAGGCAGATTGAATATCTGTTAATCTATAATTAAACCCCAAATCTTGCATTTCATAATACCAATCTCCATGATTCTCTTTCATGTTTTCTTTGGTAATACCATGAGTTCTTAGCCTACTAAGCTTTTGGAATAGTTTTTCTGAATTAGTTGTAATCATTCCCCCTTCTCCGCAGGCAATGTGCTTAACAGGATGAAATGAAAAAACGCTTACATCTGCATATTCTCCATTACCACAAAACTGTTCTTTTCCGCTAGAATCTATAAAATAACCACCAGGAGCATGGCAAGCATCTTCAAGCAACCATAACTCATGTGCATCAGCTAATTTTCTAAAACTTTCTAAATCTATAGGCAATCCCGCAAAATCTACGGGTATAATTCCCTTAAAAAATCCTTTTGGCTTACTTTCAATTAATTGCTTAACACTTTCAATGGAGAGCAAATAAGTATCGGGATCTATATCGGCAAACCATACTTCTGCCCCAGTATATCTTATACAATTTGCAGAAGCAGCAAAAGTAATCGGAGTTGTAATGACTCTTTCTCCTTTATTTAGCCCTAATGCTAATACAGAAAGGTGAAGTCCAGCTGTCGCATTAGTAACCGCAACTGCGTACTTCGATCCAACATAAGCTGCAAATTTCTCTTCAAATTCTTTTACTTTTGGCCCTTGGGTTAAAAAGTCTGAAGTTAAGGCTTTCACTACTTCCTTAATATCGTTCTCGTCAATATGCTGTCTTCCATACGGAATTGGGTTCATCATTTTCAAAAATTTGAATCGACATGTTTTCTAATTAAATCTCGTAAACTTTTTACAGTTTCCCAGTCATCATTGTCTCCTGAATTATAGCTAAAACCTTCTACGACCTTCTTTGCATTAAAAAACTTAATGAAGTCTGCTAATTTCCATTGTGGTACAGAGGGTAAAATGGTGTAATATTTCCCTAAATCATAGGTATTAAAAGAGTCTGAATGTGTAATCATTTCTTCATGAATTTTCTCTCCTGGACGAATTCCCACAACTGGTTTTTCACAATCAGGGCCAATAGCTTCAGCAACATCAACAATCCTGTAAGAAGGGATTTTAGGCACGAAAAGCTCTCCTCCCCAAGCATACTCTAATGCATGCATCACCATTTCAACCCCTCCATCTAAGGAAATATTAAAGCGAGTCATATTAACTTCTGTAATTGGCAAAACATTTTCCTCTTTCTTTTTCTTGATAAAAAAGGGGATCACAGAACCATTAGACCCCATTACATTACCATATCTAACAACAGAAAATCGAATTGGGTTTTCTCCCTTTATGTTATTTGCAGCAATAAATAATTTATCGGAAGTTAGTTTTGTGGCCCCATATAAATTAATAGGTGCACAAGCTTTATCTGTAGAAAGTGCAACTACGCGTTCTACATTTGTTTGAAGACAGGCTTCAACCAAATTTTCTGCACCGCCAATATTGGTTTTAACACATTCGCCCGGGTTATATTCAGCAATATGTACATGTTTCATTGCGGCAGCATGAATCACATAATCTATATGTTGTAAGGCCCTCACTAATCGCTCCTTATCCCTTACATCTCCTATAAAAAAACGAATCTGAGGATGCTTTTCTACTGGAAACTCATGAGCCATTAGGTATTGTTTTTGTTCATCCCTCGAAAAAATAACCAACTTTTTAATCTCTGAATGTTTTTCTAATATATGCTTGGTTAGCGCCTTCCCTAAAGAACCTGTTCCCCCTGTAATTAATAATGACTTCCCTTTTAAATCTAGCATTGTTTCCTTATTTCCTTATCAACTTTTACTTAAAACAAAATAGATGCCTCGACGGCTATATTGTTTCCTTTAGTTTAATATCTGATTTTTTTTTCTTTATATATCGTTCAATTCTCATCATCATTTACCCCATAATAGGGTTTATTTCATTTTCCATTGCCAACCATAATCTTTTATTATCAATACCTTCTTTTACATACAATATAATACTGGTGAAAGTCTTTTTATCTAATTTAGGACTCTATATGAAATTATGATTTTTAAATAATTAAAGGTAATACTTCTTGAATGATTTTTGTAATCAATTATTTTTTATATACGTATTCAAATACCTATTCATTTTCAACGACAACAAGAATAAAATCATAGAAGCCCCTCCTAAGCACCCCAATAAAAAAGAAGAATTTTTACTAAACCCCCCCACTTTTTTTCCTACTGCTTGAAAATTGGAAACCACATTAATCACTTCATATTGTTCTGATTTCAATTCTCCAATCTCTTTAATATCTTCATTTATTTCCCTACTCGTTTCAAACAATTCCAATTCTTTGGTTGTTCTTTTTTGGCCTCCTAAATCAATACTTGTTCCCGTAGATTGTTTCTTCGATTCTTCCAGCATTACTTGCATATAGACTTTTCTCAAGGAGTCTATCTGCCCTAAATTTCTCCGTAGTAAAGAATCTGTTCTGTTTAAGTTTTCGTTGCTTATGTTTTTTTTCCGCTTGAAATATTTATTATAAATAACATCTGAAATAATAACATCTCCTAGCTTATTAAAAACATCGCTTTTTTCTGCGATTACTGTTATTTTCTGAATTTTATAGTCAGAATCTTCAAAGGATTTTTTAAAATCATCATAAGAATAACTTTTAACAACTGTGCTATCTACCGCAGACACTAATTGGGAGTAGCCTTTTATAATATCAGATTCTCTTTTAATGGGCTCAATGGTGAACTTTTTTAGTGAAGCCGCATAGTTTTTTGATAAATACAATGTCTTTTGAAGCGAAACGGTATCTCTCTGTTTGACTAAATCGTTATAATAACTCAGATTGTCATAGAGTTGCCTAGTACTTTCAAAATTTGGCTGTAATAACATTTCAGAGACATAACTATCTTCTTTATTAATTTCTAGAAAATAACCAAATAGTGCACCAAGGACTACTGCAATACCAATTTTTATACTATTGACTTTTAAGAAAATTAAAACAACAATAAAAAAATGAAAAATCCCTTTAAAAATACTTCCAATAAAATTGAAAAACTTACTAAAACCTCTTCCTATTATAATAAACAAAGACCCTAAGTCTACTTCTTCTTCATTGTTTGATTGCTTCTTTTCCATTTTTTTTTATAATTTAATCTTAAAAAATTTGCTCTAATATTTTTTGTGTAATGGCATAGGTAGGAACAACCCCTGTCATCCCTAAGCCTCCAGAAGCCAATGTACCTCCTGTTTCTAGGGGGTTATCTGAGGCATAATATGCATAACGCACTTTTACCTTTTCAGAAATATTTCCTCGAATTCTTGAGGCAGATTGAATGGCTTTTTGATAATGTGCCCCTTCCATTTCTAAGCCTATCACATTCCAAGTGGAATCGTGGAAAAACTTTAAAATCTCTCTATTTTGTAAAGAGGTCCCTAAAACAGAAACCATGGTTCCATCAAAAACACGCACACCAAAGCCTTCTAAATCTTCTTTTGACAATTCATTTTTAAACGGATAATTATCTGCGGTTCCTTCAAAAATATGGGAAGTAGGAATCATAATATCTCCTTTTCCACCCTCAAGAATTCCCGCTTTTCCCATAATTGAAATAGAGTCGACATCTAAATGTATGGTGTCGTTTTCTGTTTTATACGGCTTAAGCAATTCATCCATGGTTTCATATGCCTGTTCTCCAAAAGCGTAATCCATTACAATGATAACAGGCTTTTCTTCCAGTGAGTTTTCTTCCTTAAACGAGGTAGTTGCCAAATTTACTTTGGCGGTATCAATAATCTGCACATTTATATTGGTTCCTGAAGAATCTTTGATATAAATTAACCCATTATTGGAGGCGTAATCTTTCACAATTTTCTGTAAAGGTTTACTATTACTATTACTTAAAAGCTGATAAAGCTCGAAATTTTTATGCTTTTTTGCTTCTAAGGGCAACGCTCCTTTTGCATAAATAGAGTTTAAAACACTGTGCATGTTCGCACTAATAATATGAATTGGTTTGTGTAATAAATTCTTTTCAAGCAACACTTTTTTAATGTTGTTTGCCCAAACCTCACCATAAATGTGATGCCCAATTTCTTCAATTAGAACAGAGCTAAAGTTAATCACTCTTTTTTTATTTTTAATGGTTTCGTTGATTGCTAATTTTCCCAACCAATAAATAAGCTGAAAAAACCGATCTGGATTTTCATCTGTAGAGAACGTTTTATAAACGCCCACCACTTCGATGTATGTTCTTCCTAAAATATTTGCCAAATGCACTAGGGTAACTTCTCTTTCTTTTTCTGAAATTTCTTTGTTGAACAAAACAATCTCTTCCAAATTTTCCCATTCTCTGGTAGACTCTTCTTCCACTAGATTAATTAAAATTCGATTTTTTATTTTGTGAGATTCGATAAATAAAAAGGTCAAATGTGTTAATATATCATAGATTTCAGATCTTCCTCTGGTAATTTCTATATTCATTTGATCCTTATCGATTCGATAACAATTTCTTCGTCTTTTCGGCGGAATAATGGCCTCAAAATGAGATTCAGAATATCCTTCATCTGAAGTTAGATTAATAAATTGACATTCTTCTATTCCCTCTGGCAAACGTTCAATTACATAGACCAATCCATTTAACTCTACACGCTCTTCTGCGATTGACCCATAAATCTCTGGCCGCAATGACAAGAGTGATTTACGCAGCGTTTCTCCCGAAATCCCCATTGGCTTATAAAAACCCCTACTAAATAAATGACGCATAGAAATGTATAATTTTTCTATGGCATTTGTAGATTCCTGTGCTCTAGTTCTTTCGTTGTTTTTAGTAATGGACATTCATTCTTTTTAAGGCAAATATACAACTCTAAAATTGCTATTTCGGCAATAATATTTGCTGATATTTTTGATTATTTTTCAACAAAATAACTGCGGCAGCAATCACTTTATCCTGTTTTAATTTGTACTGATAAACCCCTTCTTCGTAAAAATACCGCGCCACGATTTCTTCTGTGATTTGTTCTTTTAAAAAATCGGTGTTTTTAACAATCTGGTCTATTTTATTGTTGGCTAGCTTTTCCTTTATTTCATTATATTCTTTAGAAATCAACCCTTTTTTTTCCAGAGATGCATACGCTAATTTAAACAATTTCTCTTGAGATGTTGTAAAAGTGGTATCTATTTTTAAGTATTCTTTGAAATTCTGAAAATCCTTATTTGAAAATGTAAAATTCTTAATATCAAATAATTGTGTATTTCTATAATAATATTTTGTGGCGAAATTAAAAATAGCTTTCGAATTTAGTAAGGTTTCAGTTTCATTCGTTTTGTCTGAATACCCAACAATCACATCCGGCAAAACGCCCCCCCCGTCAAAAACAGTTCTTCCGTTTGCTGTTTTAAACTCGTTAATTCCGCTGTCTGAAAAGGTAGGAACTTTGCCGTTTACCTCTCTATTTGCATAATCCAATTCTTGAATACATCTTCCACTTGGTGTATAGTATTTAGAAATGGTGACTTTTAATTGGGTGCCATAAGTTAATTCTCGATAGCGTTGCACCAAGCCTTTCCCAAAAGAACGTTCGCCCATAATTACGGCTCTATCATAATCTTGTAAAGCCCCACTTACAATTTCTGAAGCCGAAGCAGATCTACCATTGATTAAAACCACGATTGGCATCTCTAAATCTATTGCATCATTGCTTCCTTTATAGGTATTGCTCCATTTTTTAACTTTTGCTTTGGTGTTCACAATTACTTTTCCTTTTGGAAGGAAAAAATTTGAAATATTAATGGCCTCACCTAATAAACCCCCTGGATTTGAGCGCAAGTCAAAAACGAGTTTTTTCATGCCTTTTTTTTTCAAATCTCTAAATGCCTTTTTCACTTCCGCCGATGCTTTTTCTGTAAATTCCGTCAAAGTAATATAGCCTGTCTCTGCATCGATCATCTCAAAAAAAGGAACGGGATTTACCACTGCTTTTTCTCTTGTTAATTCCTTACTTAGTGCGATTCCTTGGCGCTCAATCTCTACTGAAAGATGACTATCTGGAACACCCTTTAATACGGTTGAAAGTTGTTCGCTTTCTAAATTTATTAAAGATTCTCCATTCACTTTCGTAATAATATCCCCTGCTTTTAAACCCGCTTTGTCTGCAGAAAGCTCTTTATAAACCCGGGTAATCGTAATTCCGTTTTTAGCATAACTTTCAGAAACGCCAATTCCGCCATATTCTCCCGCGCGTCTTATTCTTGACGCCTCTACATCTTGTTCATTATAGTAATTTGTATAAGGATCTAGCTCTTTTAAGGTGTTTTTTATGGCTCTGGTGGTTATTTCTGCCGGATTAATTTCGTTTACATAATAGAGGTTCAGCTCCTTAAATAAAGTGGTGTAAATTTCTAGTTGTTTGGCAACTTCAAAAAATTTGGATTGAAATGAGAAAGACAAAAAAATGGTGCTCACTAATAAAAGTGTAATGGTAATTTTTTTAGTTGTTCGTTTCATCCTTGGTGGTATTTTTTATTTGATCTGCGAAAAGTGTTAATATTTTTTTCATCTGATGCTCAATGGCCGAATAATCATTTAATTTCTTATCAATAAAAGTAATCATAAAAATATGTGGTAGGACCGCCCCATCATAAACGATGTTTTTTTGCTTTCGGTATGTTTCTCGCAACAAACGCTTCATTCGGTTTCTATCAACAGCCAACTTAAAGTTTCTTTTAGAGACAGAAACCCCTACTTGACAAGGAAACTTAGACGTGTGTGCGGTTTGTAAATACACCATGCGCAATGGGAAAGATTTGATAACTGTTCCTTCTTGGTACAATTTATCGATCAGTTTTCTGCTTTTTAACCGTTCTTCTTTTCCTAAAGTTTGTTTCATCGGCACAAACTTACGTAAAAGAAGTACTTTTTTATATTTCTACCCATGAAATTCTAAAAATTAACTACTTTTAATAAACTAAAATTACTTACGTTTTTTTGTTTAAAAAAGTGAAAGTTTCAGTTACAATGGTTAAATTTGAAAATTAGTTGCGCTTTTCTTAAAAAAACTAGCGCATATTTAGAAATATGTAATTTAATTTTATAAAATCATTATGAAAGCCGATTTATTTCAAGCGCCAGATTATTATCATATAGACGATTTATTAACCGATGAGCACAAATTAATTAGAGAAGCCGCTAGAGATTGGGTAAAACGAGAAGTTTCGCCAATTATAGAAGAATATGCACAACGTGCTGAGTTTCCAAAACAAATTATTGGTGGTTTGGCAGAAATTGGTGCTTTTGGGCCTTATATTCCTGAAGAATACGGTGGCGCAGGATTAGACCAAATTTCTTATGGCCTAATTATGCAAGAAATTGAACGCGGAGATTCAGGGGTTCGTTCAACGGCTTCTGTTCAATCTTCCTTGGTGATGTATCCTATTTTTAGCTATGGAAATGAAGCACAACGAAAGAAATATTTACCAAAATTAGCTTCCGGAGAATGGATGGGATGTTTTGGATTGACAGAGCCGAATCACGGTTCAAATCCAAGCGGAATGGAAACAAAGTTTAAAGATATGGGAGATCATTATCTTTTAAACGGCGCAAAAATGTGGATTTCTAACGCTCCCTTTGCGCAAGTAGCTATTGTTTGGGCAAAAGATGAAAGTGGAAGAATTCACGGATTAATTGTTGAGCGAGGAATGGAAGGTTTTACTACGCCAGAAACGCACAATAAGTGGTCTCTTCGTGCCTCTGCAACCGGTGAATTAATTTTTGATAACGTAAAAGTTCCCAAAGAAAATATACTCCCCAACAAATCTGGCTTAGGAGCACCCCTTGGCTGCTTAGATTCTGCAAGGTATGGCATTGCTTGGGGCGCTATTGGTGCAGCCATGGATTGTTATGACACCGCTTTGCGTTATTGCAAAGAACGTGAGCAATTTGGAAAACCAATTGGTCAATTTCAATTACAACAGAAAAAATTGGCGGAGATGATTACAGAAATTACCAAAGCACAATTACTAGCTTGGCGATTAGGCACCTTAAAAAATGAGGGAAAAGCAACCTCAGCGCAAATCTCTATGGCAAAGCGAAATAATGTAGACATGGCTATCACCATTGCTAGAGAAGCAAGACAAATGTTAGGTGGCATGGGAATTACAGGCGAATATTCAATTATGCGCCATATGATGAATCTTGAAAGTGTTATTACCTATGAAGGAACTCATGATATTCACTTATTAATTACCGGGTTAGACGTCACTGGATTGAGTGCTTTTAAATAAAAAAGTGCCCTAAACAGAAAACCCTTATGTTGGATTAAGCACTTCGAGTTCGCTCAGCACGAGTAAGTCGAAGTGTTTAGCCTAACAAATTAATTATACCGGTTTTTATTCCCTAGATTTTTCCTTACATTCTTTTTCTGCTTTATTCATGTTTTCAATGCCTTTTAAAAGCGCATCAGGATTAAAAGAAATACTATTGATTCCTTCTTCTACTAAAAAGGAGGTGAATTCAGGAAAATCACTCGGAGCTTGACCGCATAAGCCGATTTGAGTCTTTGTTTTATTTGCCTTTTTAATAACCATTGAGATCATTTTCTTTACTGCCTCATTTTTTTCGTCAAATAAATTAGCCATGATTGCCGAATCTCTATCAATCCCTAACGTAAGCTGAGTAAGATCGTTAGAGCCTATTGAAAACCCATCAAAAATGGCGGCAAATTCTTCTGCTAAAATTACATTACTTGGTATTTCTACCATGGCATAAATCTCTAAACCGTTTTCGCCTTGTGTTAACCCATACTCTTTCATTAATTCGATTACTTTCTTTCCCTCCTCTAAGGTTCTACAAAAGGGCACCATTACTTTTAAATTAACAAATCCCATAGTATCACGCACTCTTTTAATGGCCTCACATTCTAGCTTAAATCCATCTTTATAGGCCTTATTGTAATAGCGGGCGGCCCCACGAAAACCTAACATGGGGTTTTGCTCGGCTGGCTCAAACTGATCGCCTCCAATAAGATTTGCATATTCATTTGTTTTAAAATCACTAAGCCGTACAATCACTTCCTTCGGATAAAAAGCGGCACAAATAGTAGCAATTCCTTGAGAGAGCTTATCTATAAAATACGTTTCCATAGAAGGATAATTTCGTGTAATTTTCTCAATATAAGCCTTGGTTGCTGCATCTTTTAAAGTATCAAAATGAACCAAAGCCATGGGATGAATTTTTATTAGATGGGTAATTATAAACTCCATTCGCAACAAACCAACCCCTTGATTTGGGTAAAAGGATAATCTAAATGCTTTATCGGGATCTGAAAGAATAATTTTCGGGGCTATTTTAGGCATTTTAATTGTGGAAAAATTAATTTTATTTTCTTCGAAAGCTAATTCACCCTCATAGATATATCCGATATTTCCTTCGGCACATGAAACAGTAATTATTTGATTTTCAGACAAAACGACAGTAGCATTTATACATCCTACTATTGCAGGCACTCCCAATTCTCTTGAAACAATGGCTGCATGACTTGTTCTGCCCCCTTTGTTTGTAATGATTGCACTTACTTTTTTTAATAAAGGATCCCAATCTGGAGTAATTGAATCTGTTACAATAATATCTCCTATAGATAATTCGTTTGCTTCTTTAGGACTTGAAACTATTTTTACTTTTCCATGTACAATTTTCTGTCCTATGGCATTCCCTGTTACTATCGAAGATTGCTTTTGTAATAATTTGTATTCAATCATATAATTCTTATCCCTTGTTTGATGAACCGTTTCTGGTCTTGCTTGAAGGATAAATAATTCGTTCGTAAAACCATCCTTCGCCCATTCAATATCAATGGCAACGCCATAATGATTCTCAATAATTATTGTCCATTTTGCTAGTTGATTAATTTCATCCTTCGATAGAATGTATTCTTCTTGCTTAGAAACTGGTGTGTTCACATTCATTACCGATGCATGATTATTGGACGAAGTATAGATCATTGTTTGCTCTTTTGAACCTAGGGTTTTTTTAATAATCGCATCAAATCCCTTTATTAGGGTTGGTTTAAAAACATAAAATTCATCGGGATTTACAAGACCTTGAACCATATTTTCTCCTAAACCCCAAACACCAGAAATAAGAATGACCTCGTTAAAACCAGATTCTGGATCTATAGAGAACCCAACACCAGAAGCCCCTTTATCTGCCCTGACCATTTTCTGCACACCAACAGACAAAGCAACCTCCTCGTGTTTAAACCCCTTCTCTTCTCTATATTTTATAGCTCTATTGGTGTAAAGAGACGCAAAACAATTTTTTACGGCTTCTAAAACCTTCTTTTTTCCCTTAATATTTAAGAATGATTCATGCTGACCTGCAAAACTAGCTCCTGGCAAATCTTCTGCAGTTGCACTGCTTCTTACAGCCACATCAATTAGTTGTTGTTCCCCTAAGTTGAGATAGGCTTGCAGAATGTCTTCAGAAAAAGCGATAGATAATTTTCCTCCAAGAATTAGATTCCTTGCTTTTGCTCCAATATCATTTAAATTATGATACGTCTTTCTATCTAGATCTATTAAAACCTCTTTTAATTTTTCTTGAATATTATTTTCTTTTAAATAGTTTCTAAATGCGCAAGAAGTTGTCGCAAAACCATTGGGAATTGAAACTCCTGCTGAAGATAAATTTTTATACATTTCGCCTAGCGAAGCATTTTTTCCGCCAACAAGAGCAATATCATTTATATTTATTTCACTAAATATTTTAAGGGAGGTATTCATCTTATAATTTTATTTGCTTCTTCGAATAAATAAATTGCTTCATCATCTGTTATTTGGTTAAAAATATCATAATGATTGCCTACTGCATAAAATGTTTTTACGGGCTCTAGGCAAATGAGTTTGTCTAAATAAGGAGAGTTTTCTAATTTTTTAATGGCTAATACTGGTGCCACAGGAACTGCAACAATAATTTTTGCTGGGTATTCATTATAAACTAGTTCAATGGTTGCTAAAATAGTATTTCCCGTTGCGATGCCGTCATCTACAATAATCACCGTTTTGCCTTGAAGATTCTGTGGTTTTGTCTTTTTATAAAACTTTCTTTGTCTTTTTTTTAGTAAATCTCTAATTTTTAAGGTTTCACTTTCAATATAATAATTAGAAACCATTTCAGCCCCAAATCCTAAAACCCTATTTTTCAAAGTCACAGCACCAATAGCGTATTCTTTATTAGAAGGATGTCCTATTTTCTTAATTAAGACAATATCTAAAGGGACATTTAATTCTTTAGAAATGACAACCCCTAAAGGAAGTCCTCCGCGAGGAATCGCCAAAACAATAAGCTCTTTTCCCTTTAAGTAAAGCAACTTTTGAGCGAGTAATTTAGCCGCCTCTTTTCTATTTTTAAACACCATTTATTTCTTTGATTTTATTAATCTCATCTTTCAATTCCTTTCTTAAAAATACACATCGGGAGAAAGGTGTCAAATGATATATATCAGTAATCAAAAAAAGATGAGATTATTAAAATTATCTAAAAATAAAACGATTAAATGCAGGGTACGCAAAAAAAGCAAAAACAAATGGCGTCCAAAGACAAAAGATCCAGCGCTCAATTCTTCGTATAGTTTGTCTAAAAGGGCTTACCTACAAACGATTTTCGTTAAAACTCAACAAAGGAATATTTCCTAGAGATTCCATTTTTTTAACTAAATCATCATGAAATAGTTTTTTCATCAATCCTTTTGAATCTCGTTCTAGCATAACTAGCATATCTGCATTTTTATGAGCTAAATATGTTTTTAACGAATTAAAAATATTATCCGCAAAAACAACCTCAGCATCGATGTTCGGGTATGCAATTTTTTCTTCAAGAAGTTCCATAAACCATCTCATTTGCTCGTCTCCTTTGTACTCTTTTCTCCGAGAGATATGTACTATTCTTATGGCAGGATGATCTGGTTTGACTAGCTTCACTAAATAATAAATAGCATTTAAATCTTTTCCTTCAAAATCGGAAGCATAAACAATGGTGTTAATTTTCTTTATTTCTAAAGAAGAAGGAATAGTTAATATAGGACAGGGTGATTTTACAATGAGGCTTTCTACTGTGTTTCCAAGAAGTAGTTTTTTTACTGTTGTTTTGCTTTTCGACCCAGTAATTATTAAATGGGCATTTATCTTATTGGCTTTGGTAATAATTCCATTGATAATCGATTTATCTTCAACCACATCAAAGTTTATATCTGCTTTATTGAGATCTCCATCATAATGTTCTTTGCAAAAATCAACCAATTTTTGATACTGCCCTTCCGCTGGTTCGGCGCGGTCTTTATTAAAAACATGAAGCGCAAACAAACCTGCCTTTAATTTTTCACTTAAATTAATGGCATATTGAAATGCTGATATTCCATTTTCTGAGTAATCAGCAGCATATAATATTCTTTTCATCTAGATAGATTTTTAGGGTTTATGCTCAAATATACCCCACTAATAAATACTATAAAATGATAAATATCAGCTCAATTTGTTTTCCTTATAACAATCATGTAAAAAAAGAGGTTATTTTTTTATCCCCACTTTTAGAAGGATCTTCTCTAACAAACACCACCTCGTAATAGCCGATTGCAACATATTCATTCCTATAAATACTGTAAACCACAGCCAATTTTCGTTTACAAAAAAATAAGCACCACGCTAAGTAGTATCGTTACCCCCACAATTACTCTAAAATAGGTATTTAACATTTCTTTTTATATTTAAATTTAGACAAATTTTCATCTTTACTACCTCCACTCATTGCTAAAAGTGACACAAAAACGAATGCGATACTGCATCTCTATGTTTTTATTTAAAATTATTTTTTGCTTAAAATTGCACAGATGCAAAGGCATAATTATGCTGAAAAATAGTGATGTAATAGGTTAATTTTTTTGTGAGAATTTAAACTATCTGTTGTCTTTTCCCGCACTTGCACAATTGGCCGTACACATCTTTCGTATAATTGATTGCTTGAATATCTGAGCTATTCTTAGACAAATCTTTAAAAGAGATCTCTTTATATAGTGTCTTCGAAATTTACTTTTATAACAATATCATCTGCTACAAAAGTTGTTTCGTTTTGTGCTGCTCCTAATGTGAGTAAAAATAAATCGGAATCTCAAAAACTCGTTATGGAAGTATTATAAATCTCTAGGATAACAAAATCTTCCAAGAAACTAATTCGTTGGATTTTGGGTCCTTACTAGAATTAAATCCTTAAAAAGTAGGTTGAGCTGAACGTGGTTAAAACGATGATAAAAGAGGGCTTCTAAGAAGCTAAAACCGGTATATATATGCGATTTAAAAAACTACATTTAAGATTTCTCCGCTAATTTGTAAGAGTTGTAATTCAATGAGTTTTGCGTCAAATTTCGCATTATTTGAAGCCGTTTTTGCATTGATTAAATTAATCTGTGCCTGCCTAAATTCTATAGAAGAAGTTTGTCCTACTTTATATTGTTCTTCTGTTCTATCAAAGTTATTCTGTGCGGTGAAAACATTTTGTTTCTGTGCCTTTAAAACAAACAACCTATTATTGTAATTTTCCCAAGTATTTTTTAAGTTATTCACCAAGGTTTCTTCCTGTTGTTCCAATAATATTTCTTGGTTTTCTAGTGCAATTTTAGCGTTATCAGTTCTTGTTTTTGTCGTTCCACCATCAAATAAATTCCAAGATAAATTTAAGCCTGCATTTAATCCATCAGAAGTAATTAACCTTGCTCCAAAAGGATTTACTAGATTTTCATTCTC